>Ga0154319_1084_pt2 | contig 59259 bp, 48 predicted proteins | sample RifGroA2_FD_117659 | JGI IMG/M metagenome (GOLD analysis project Ga0154319, IMG submission 117659) | Ignavibacteria bacterium GWA2_54_16 | reverse complement strand
CCGATTATTACGGTCCTTCCGCGTGAGTCGAACATCACATCCTCTTCGATGGAGATTCGATGGGAGACGGCAAAGCCGGGAACGAGCTTTGTCCGATTCGGCCGCCAGCGTTCGTATGAGATCGGCACCGTTGCCTCCCAGACTTCGACCACGGTTCACCGGATTGCCCTGTCCGGTCTGGCCCCGTCGACCGTGTACCACGTTCAGGCGTTTTCCGTAAGCGGCAGTGACACGAGTTTTGCGAACGACCGTGTCGTCAGTACGGCATCATCCGGATCCACCGGCCAGATCAACGTTTACTTCAATAAATCGGTAGACCCTGCGCTGGCGCGGAGTGAAATTGCGCGCGGGAATTCGGACTTTGTCGCCCTGCTGCTGCGCCGCATCGACGCTGCTCAGAAGTCAATCGATTGCGCTCTCTATAGTCTAAGCGGGAGCGCCGGACGGACGATCGCGGACGCGCTCGTTCGTGCGTTGAACCGCGGGGTGAAAGTAAGGCTGATCGTGGAGCAGGACAATCTCAGTGCAGGCACAGGAACTACAGTGTCACAAGTCATCGGACCTGCCGGGATACCATGGATCGCCGATGGTTTCGACGCGGTCAACGGCGGCGCGGGATTGATGCACAACAAATTCCTCGTCTTTGACGCGAGGGGAGATGCTGCCGACCAAATCTGGGTTTGGACCGGATCCTGGAATCTCACCGATCCGGGAACGAATGACGATATGCAGAACGTGATCGAAATTCAGGACCAGGCGCTCGCCGCAACTTACACGATGGAGTTCGAGGAGATGTGGGGGAGCGAGACAACGACGCCGAATGCCGCGAACTCCCGGTTTGGTGCGCGCAAACTCGACAATACGCCGCACCTGTTCACCATACAGGGAGTGCCGGTGGAACTGTACTTCAGTCCTTCCGACAGAACGACGAGTTACATCAACAGCAGATTAAGCAACGCAACGGGGTCGATCAACTTCGCGCTTCTCACGTTTACCCGATCCGATCTTGCGTCGACGCTGAAGGCCAGGAAAAACGCCGGATTGAAGGTCCGGGGTCTGCTCGACAATGGAACAGACAGCGGATCTCAATACTCATTTTTTGTGGCGAACGAAATCGATGTTCGGTTGAAGAAGACCCCGGGCGGATTGCTCCATCACAAGTATGCGATCATCGATGCAGAACAGAATGGAGCGAGCCAGTACGTGATCACCGGTTCACACAACTGGTCCAACTCCGCCGAGACGTCCAACAACGAGAACACGCTGTTCGTCGAGAACGGATCGATCGCAAACCAGTATCTCCAAGAATTCGCCGCCCGCTACAAGGAAGCCGGGGGTACTGACGTGCCGGTCGTCTATGTGACGCGGGATGATGCATTGCAGCCGGCAACATTCGGTCTGGCGCAAAACTATCCAAACCCCTTCAACGGAACAACGAATTTCGAAATTCAGATACCGTCTTCGGATTTTGTGACGCTCGCATTATTCGATCTTCTCGGGAGAAAGGTCGCGACACTCCTGAACGAGGCCAGAACACCTGGTATCTACCGGGTCCGGTGGGACGCCGGGAATGTCCCCAGCGGAGTCTATTACGGGGTCCTGACAGCAGGATCGATGAGAGCTGTCCGGGCGATCGTCTTGACGAAGTAGTTCTTATCAAAGTGAGACAGTCTTTCGCTTGACGAGAGCGTCCTCTTCCCAAAAGCAATTCCTTCGGGCTGATCCATTTCTTGCTTTTCGATTCTCGAATCGGTATTTTTTCAGCGAACGTTAAAGGGGTCATCATGAGAAAAATACTCATCGTGGACGACGAGGATTCTTTCCGCAAGTCGCTCGCGAGCCAGCTGAAACTCAAGGGGTGGGCGGTTCTCGAGGCGGCGGATGGGTTGGAAGGAGTGGATCAGGCCGGGAGTCATAAACCCGACATCATCCTCAGCGATGTTCAGATGGACAACATGAACGGATTCATGATGGTGGAGGAGCTTCGGCAATACCCTGCTACGGCGTCCATCCCGGTGATCTTGATGACCAGTGCGGCTGCTGCGGCCGGTGCGTGGAATTCCAACATCGCCGTGGAGTACCTGGAAAAGCCCTTCACCATCGCAAAGCTTCTGGAAATCATCAATCTTGTACTGAAAAAATAGAAAGAGCCGCGGGTTTCTCCGCGGCTCTCTTATGAGCGCTTCACGGACGGGCCTGACGGCCCGTTTAATTTTACCGCACCAGCATCGCTTTTCTGACGATTTGTTTGTTGTCTGCCTGTAGTCGTATCAAATACATTCCGCTCGCCATCTCAACGCCACTGCGGTCTTTCCCATTCCACGATATGGTGTGCACCGCTGCCGGTAGCGCCGCGTCAATCAGCACTTCCACTTCCTGGCCGAGCATAGTGTAGACGGCAACGCGCACATCGGTTCTTTCGGGAAGGCTGAACCGGATTGCCGTTGAAGGGTTGAAAGGATTCGGATAATTCTGCTCGAGTTTAAGTTCTCTCGGAATCAGCGCCATCGGTGTTTCTCCGGGATCGACAGCTGTCGCCGCAGAGCGCGTCGCTGTAATGGTGTAGCTTCCAGCCGTTCCTTGCGATCGATAGACGCGGAAATAATACGTTGCCCCGAAGGTCGGCTTGATCCCCACCCGCGAGTACGTCCCGGACCTGCTGTCACCGGCAATAATTGACGAACTATCTGACGCGTACGCGTTCATATCCAACTCAAGCGTAGAGTCCGACCATACGTGGACGTAGATTGAGTCTGCTGAAGGAGCGACAAGTTTCCAGTAATCCTGAGTATCTGTCGTCCCGTTTGAGTAGTAGCCGATGTGAGCATCATTTGAGAGATTATAGGTCAGCGTCGTCGCCTGTGCGAACCGGTCATTTCCCTCGGCGTCGCCGGTTCGGGGAGGGCCGGAAGCGGTGATTTCTAGTTTGTAGCTGCCGGCGTTCCCGGTCGATCGATAGACACGAGCGTAGTACGTGCCCGGTCTTAGATGAGCGATGCATTCGGAGAATGGACCGTTGCGGCTGTCCGAGATGAGATTGGTTGTGCCGTTGATGTCATACAGCACAGCATCGAGCTCGAGCTTCTTGCCCGACCGATCGAGCGAATCGCCCGTAACTTGCAGGGTGAGCTTCGCATCAGCAGTTGTCGTGAACTTCCAATAGTCTTGAGTGTCGGTGGTTCCGTTGCTGGAGAATCCCAGATGGCCCACAACGCTGCCGTTGATGGTCGCCGTCGTTGCGTTTTGCGCGTCATCGTTTCCCTCCGGGTCGGCAGCCAGAGGCGGAGCAAAGAAATCGGATTTGATCTGATACGTGCCGGCGCGACCCTGCGATCGATACACCCACACGAAATAGGTCCCGGGACGTAGAAAATAGTCGACTTGAGAAAACGTGCCGGTGCGATTGTCGCTCGTCAGGGTTCTTATGCCATTGATGTCGAGCAGCACGACGTCGAGTTCCAGACGTGCATCTCCTCTTGCATCGAGCGAGTCCGAAACGAGCTGGACGCGGAGCCAGCCATCTTCCGTCGTGGTGATCTTCCAGTAGTCATCTGCGTCGCCCTTCCCTGTGCCGTAATATCCCAGGTGCCCGGTGGATGTCGCTGTGGGGCTCAAGGCAACCGCGGTGGCAGGGGTTTCATTCGGCTCACCGTCTGTCGCTCGGGTCGGGGAGGAGAAGGTCGGGAAGATCGTGTAGGAGCCCGTGGTGCCGGTCGATCGGTAGACCCGCAGGAAGTATGTCCCCGGTTTCACGAAGCAGAAGACCTCGGATGCGGTGCCAGTCTTTTCGTCCTTGGTGAGTGAACTGACGCCGTCAGTATCGTACAGCATCACATCGACATCGATCGAAGAGCTGGACGAAATCAGGAAGCGAAGGTATCCGTCAGTCGTCGCGGTGACCTTCCAGAAATGGTTGGTTGATTGATCGCCGATTGTCGCGTTCTTCATTTGCGTGGTCGCGATTGCCTCGGCTGTCCCGATGCTCGTTCCCTGGGCAAAGGCGGGAAGTGATGAAAGAAGAAAGAGACTGAGAACCAAAAGAGTTCGTTTCATAGGCTACTCCCGTGGCTTCGAGAAGCGATGGTTGGCGCGATACCTGAGAAATCTGAATTGCATCTGAAACGGTGCTGAAGATGGAACAATGATAATGAATGTTAGCCGTTATTATCAAGTCGAAATGCGTGCTGGAGCACTCAGGGGGAGTATCTCTCCGTCGCGATTGTTCTTCTACGCATCGATCAAGCCTTGAAAAAAGAAAGAGTCACGGTTTTCGCCGCGACTCTTTCGAATGGACTTTCTCGATGGGCCCGTCGGCCCCACATGGTTTACCGCACCAGCATTGCTTTCCTGACGATCTGTCTATCGCCAGCCTGCAGCCGGATCAAATATGTCCCGCTGGGCATTTCTCTTCCGAGACGGTCTTCGCCGTTCCAGGTCGCACCGTGCACGGCTGCGGACAATGTCCCATCAACCAGAACAGCCACCTCCTGGCCAAGCATGGTGTAGACGGCGACGCGCACGTTGGTCGTCCGGGGAAGGCTGAACCGAATTGTTGTTGAAGGATTGAACGGATTCGGATAATTCTGCTCCAGGGCAAGCTCCGTTGGGATCAGAGCGTCTGCCGGGTTCTTCTCGACGCTTACGGCTGACGATGAGCGCGTTGCGAGAATCGAGTAGGAGCCCGCCATGCCAAGTCCGCGATACGCCCGAATGTAGTACGTGCCGCCGGCGACCGGCTTGAAGCCTGCCTGCGAGTATGTGCTGGTTCTCGAGTCACCCGTGATATAGCTCGAGCCGTTCGATTCATAGATGCTGAGGTCCACATCGACGGAAGCATCAGAAGTGATCTGGATGTAGATCGAATCGCTTGATGGGGCAGTCAGCTTCCAGTAGTCACTATTATCAGTCAGGCCGTTGCTAAAGTATCCAAGGTGGCCGCTGTTGGCGATGCCATAGGTGAACGCTTTGGCAGTTGCCGGATCGTCATTTCCATCCCCGTCGTCGGCACGGCCCGGTGCGGTATAGTTGATGGTCATCGCGTAACTCCCGGCGTAGCCAAGACCCCTGTAGGGGCGGACATAGTACGTCCCGCCCTTCAGGTAGGCGGTACATTCAGAGAATGTCCCGGTGCGGCTGTCACCGGTGATGTAGTTGGTTCCGTTGACGTCGTACATACTGACGTCAACATCGAATCGCGTCCCCGACTGATCGAGCGAGTCGTTCGTGATCTGGACGACGATCTTGCCATTACCGGGTATCGTGAACTTCCAGTAGTCTCCCGGATCCGCCACTCCATCGGAGAAGTACCCGATGTGGCCGGTGACGGTTCCATTAATCGTGGCAGTCGAACCTGTTTGGTACGAATCATTCCCTTCGACATCGTTTGCCCGGCCCGGTGGAAAAAGATCCGCCTTGATTTCATAGCTGCCCGCCCGGCCGTTTCCACGATAGAGCTTCACGTAGTAGCTGCCAGGCCGGAGAAATGCCGCCGCCTGAGAAAATGTCCCGCTCGCAGAGGATCCCGTCACGTATGATGATCCATTGATATCGTAGACCGAGACGTCAACGTCGAAGAGAACATCTCCGCGCAGATCAAGCGAATCATTTCTGACTTGAACGCGCAGCCATCCATCCTGCGTGGTTGTAATTTTCCAGTAGTCAGTCTCGTCGGATGTCCCCGATCCGAAAAATCCTATGTGCCCGGTGGAGCTGCTGTTCGGAGAGAGTGTGAGAGCCTGGGTTGTAGCATCGTTCGGCTCGGTGTCGGCATTCCGCGTCGGCAATGTAAACGTCGTGGTGAGGGAATAAGCTCCGCCGGTTCCACCGCCGCGATACGGGTTGATGTAATAGGTCCCCGGTTTCAGGAACGCGAAAGCATCCGAGGTTGCGCCTGACCGCGAGTCCCCGCTGATGTAGGAAGTACTGTTGACATCGTAGATACTGAGATCGACGTCGACGCTACCGCCCGAATTCGTTTGAACCCGCAGGTATCCGTTCGTCGTCAATGTGACTTTCCACCAATGCGTTGACGATTGGTCGCTGAGGATGCCAGTTGCATTTCCGTTTGGTGCAATCGCCACTGCCGTGGCGGCGTTCGATCCTTGCGCAAAGGTGCAAAGGGACGCAGCCAGAACAAGACCGAGTATCAGTATGGCTCGCTGCATAACTCTCCTCCCGTGGTGAGTTGGCGTTGATATCCGCATCAGATAAAGGGGTGGAATGCGTGTGAAACGGTGCTGTTGATGAATTAAGTATAGCGAATATTAGGCGACAATGCCACGCGAATGTGTGCGTTGGGGCACCCAGAACCCGGATTCTTGTCCTCCCTGAATCGGCGCAATAACGGAAATCGAGCATGACGATCGAGCCATGAGAAGACATTAGTGTCGTTTCGTGGGATCATGCCGTATGACATCTCACGGATCCCAGGGCCGGCGTGGCGTCTTCTTGCCTTTCACCCTGCCTTTTATTAATATCCAACGATTCTTCTCTTAGCGTTCTTCACTTCAAGCGCCCTTGCGCATTGGACATCGTTCATGCCGCGCTACACACCTGAAGAGCTCCGGTCAAAATTCGCCAACTCCAATGATTTCAATGACATCTTCGACGCGTTCGAAGATGCTATTGCGCAACGCATTCAGGACGTTGAGCTTTACCGGTTGCTGTTCTGGAACCATTCCCTCGGTCCTGATGAGCTTTGCCTTTTCGGAGAAAAGCTGGCCAGGGAGTTTTCAGGGATTGCCTACGACATTTACATGTGGCTCGCCAGCGTGTTTGAAGTAACGTATTCGTCCTACGACAATTTCGAGTTGGCTATCAAGTACTACCGGAAGGCGGCCGAAGCCCGGCCAAGCGCTGTCGAACCATATCTCGACGCCTGTGATTGCTACGATCCCGACCTCAATATTCCTCCCATCGACGTGCTTTTGGAATTCCTGAAGAGCAGCCTCGACCACGTCGGAAACAAAAAGGTCATATACAGCCGGCTTTCTCATCTCTACCATCTCATCGGGGATGAGGAGCAGAGCGGTTACTACCGGGACCTTTCGGAGCAGGCCGATCGGCCCAAGACCTCGAATGACCTCAACTGACCGCCCGCAGGCCCGCGGAATTCTCTTCGTCACACTGGCAGTGACACTCTGGGGCGGGTCGGCGTCACTCGCAAAGTACTTGTTTCTCACCAGCTACGATCCCCTGATTGTCACGCAGACACGATCCTCGCTTTCCTTTCTTCTCCTCGCGGCCTGGTTTCTTTTCACCGATCGGAGTGTGTTCCGTGTCCAGTTGCGCGGGCTGTACAAGTTTGCCCTGATCGGCATCGTCGGCATCGCAACAACGAATTACACCTACTACTTTACCGTCAAGGAGTCGACGGTGGCAACCGCCATTCTTGTGCAGAATGCGGCCCCCGTCGTCGTAATGCTCTATGCGGTTGTCGTGAGCAAAGAGGAAGACTTTACCGGAATCAAGGTGATCGCACTTCTCTTTGCACTGTTTGGGTGTTTCCTGGCAGTGAGCGGCGGTTCAACCTCCGAGGTGAACCTTGCCGGCTGGGCCTTGGTGACCGCGCCCGTCTCAATGCTCACCTATGCCTTCATGCTTCTCATGTCTAAACACGTGCTCCGCACTTATTCAGTGTGGACGATGCTCGTCACAGCTCTTGGATTCGCGACCGTCTTCTGGCTGTTCGTCAATCCGCCGTGGGTTATCGCTGCAGAGGGGTACGGACCGGGGGATTGGGGAATATTCCTGGGATTTGCTGTCGTTTCCATTCTTCTGCCGTACATCTTTTTTGCCCAGGGTCTGCGGTTGCTCGAGGCCACGACGGCCGGGATCGTCTCGACACTTGAGCCGGTGATCGCGATTATCGTCGCTTGGCTGGCCCTGAGTGAATCCATGAACTTCATACAGGTAGCGGGCACAATCGCTGTGGTGTCTTCCGTGCTCCTGTTGCAGGTACGGCGCAGCGCGCTCCCCGGATTTCTAAGAAAGGAACGCCATGGCGAGTGACCGTCGGCTTGCGCGGCTTGAATCGGTATTGCGTCATCGTCAGCCCGACTTGACCGTCATTATGGAAAACATCCATGACCCCCATAACGTGAGCGCCATGCTTCGCTCCTGCGATGCCGCCGGGGTTTATGAAGCGCAGCTCCTCTATAATATGGACGCGTTCCCCAAAATCGGAAAGAAGAGTTCTGCGAGTGCCGGCAAATGGGTAGAACGGAGAAAGTTCAAAACGGTCGCTGAATGCTACGGGGCTCTTCGAACTGAGGGATTTCGGATCTATGCGACGCAGCTCGATGAGAGCGCGTCGTCGCTGTATGATCTCGATCTCACACAGAAGGTGGCGTTCGTATTTGGGAATGAACACCGCGGTGTGTCGGAGGATGCAGCGCGCGAAGCCGATGCGATAATCCAGATTCCGATGGTGGGCATGATTCAAAGCCTGAACGTCTCTGTCGCATGTGCGGTGGTTCTTTTTGAGTGTCTTCGCCAGCGGCTTGCACGCGGCGATTACGACAAGACCAAATTTCCGCCCGAAGAGTTCCAACGCCTTTCCCAGGCATGGAAACGGAAATGACAACACGGCGGCAGATTAACGTACCGTCGCTTCACTCATCGATCACCCGTCTTTCCTTGTTTCTCCTGCCAGATCAGGGTATATTCATCATCGGAGATCCCGACCGGCATGATGCTACGTACTGAGACGCAGGAATTGCTCCACGACGTCGAACGTTCTGCGAACAAGAAATTGGGGCACCCGGAGGCTGTCGGAGTGTTCCTCGAGTCAGCACGCTCGGCCGGGAAGATGGAACTGTTTCTCGAGGCAGCATTCCTCGCCAAGTTTGTGACGAAGTCGTTCGGGATCATGAAACGCATTGGCGTGGACGGTGAGGGGTACGACAAGCTCAACGCGGAATCCGAGTCGAATCTGGCCAAGGCCTCTTCCTTGCTTCGTTCGCTCAACGAAAACCTTCCGGAGGACCTGAGAAGGAAACATGAAGCGCTCTTTTTCTCTTTGACGCCGGAAAGCCTGGGTCAATTTCTCGCGTTACTCGTGGACCTCACGGCGGTCAAAAACTGGACGCTTGACGGCGGCCGGCTCCCGGACTCCGGGGCAGGAACAAAAGACAAAGAATGAACGCTGATCGGAAAACCACAGCTCTTGTCGAGTTGAAACGAATCCGGTCGATGGCCTGGCTCGCGGTGGTCCTCTTCCTGTTTCTGGCTTTCCTGGACGGACCGGTGACTGTCCTCGGATGGTTGCTACTCGGATCCGGCGCTCTGTCACTGTTCTATATAGCGGCATCATCGACACTCTATTTCATCCGAAACCACTCACAGAACAACTAACCTCCTCATGATGATGAACATTCGCCTGCAATCTCTCCTCTCTTATCGGCTCGGCGCAACGATTGCCGTTCTCGCATTGGTTTTCTCATTCTCGCAGGCACAGAGTCCGAAGAAGCCCTCTGAGCCTGTGGTCAAACCTGGAATTGATGTGCTGCGAAGCCGGGGATTCGACGTACTGAAGGGGAAGCGGGTGGGACTGGTCACCAATCCCACCGGGATCAGTGCCGATCTCGAACCGACAATCGACATTCTCTTCCGGGCACCGGGCGTGAAGCTGGTAGCCTTGTTCGGACCCGAACATGGTGTTCGCGGCGACGTTGAAGGAGGGAAGGTCATCGACGGCTACAACGACAGCCGAACAGGACTGCCGGTCTATTCTCTGTACGGCAGAACGAGAAAGCCGACGAAAGACATGCTGCGCGGCATCGATGTCCTCGTCTATGACATCCAGGATATCGGCGTCCGGTCGTACACATACATTTCGACGCTGGGTCTGGTGATGGAAGCTGCAGCCGAGAATAACGTTGCCGTTGTCGTCCTCGACCGTCCGAATCCGCTGACGGGCACCAGGGTCGAAGGTCCCATGCTCGATCTCCGCTACAAATCCTTCATCGGTGCGTTTCAGATTCCGTACGTGTACGGCATGACGGCTGGAGAACTTGCCGAGATGATAAATCTGGAAGGTTGGCTTGACAACCGGGCGAAGTGCAAGCTGACCGTCGTTCCCATGGAAGGATGGAAGCGGTCGATGTGGTGGGATGAGACCGGCCTCGTCTGGGTCCCGACCTCTCCCCATATCCCTCATTCAACGACGCCGATGTTTTACGTGATGACTGGTTTGCTGGGCGAACTCGGAACGGCAAATCAGGGAGTGGGCTATACGCTGCCTTTCGAGCTCGTGGGTGCCCCATGGGTTGACGGTGACAAGCTTGCCAGCTATCTCAACAGCAAGAAGCTTCCGGGGGTATCGTTCCGGCCTTTGTCTTACAGACCGTTCTACTTCGATACGTCGGACACGAGATTCCTGGGTGTTCAGGTTCATGTGACCGATCTCGACCTGCTGAACATGACGGCTGTTCAAATCTCGGTTCTCGACGCGCTTCAACGGCTTTTCCCCGAAAAGGACATTTTCCAGCGCGCCAAAGCCGACCGGATCTCGGCGTTTGACAGGGCGGCCGGGTCGAGCGTCCTCCGCAAGTCACTCCAGACCCGGCGGAGCGTGGAGACCATACTGAAGGAAATCGATGAGGAACTTGTCCCGTTCAAAGCTGCCCGCGCAAAGTACCTGATCTATGAATAAGAGGAATCAAACCCTTTCGATTGCAAGAGGCATCTGCCTTCTCGGCTTGTTCCTTTCCGGCCTCGGCGGTGATGGGGCCGTCATCGCTCAGAACGCACCGTCGCATGGATTTATCTTCCTGCCGTTTCAGAACGACTCTGACTTCAAGGGCCGCTGGGATGTGGGTGTGGATGTACCGCGGTTCCTCGCTGCATTCATGAAGGAGCGTTACCGAATCCCGACGGTATCGCCCGTGATCGTGAAGAACTTCTTTGAGGAACAGAAACACGAGGGACGCGCGTTCGACGACATCAAGTTCTGGGACGCGCTTTACAAGCAGTTCAATGTGCGCTTTCTGGTTGCAGGTGTCGTGGAGCAGTTCGAGGTTTCACGCTTCGTCACTGGTCAGCCCCTGGTCGGCGGTTACGAGGCCTTCAAAGGATCGTTGAGCGTCAAATTTACCATTTTCGATCTTGAGCGTACCGTTCAGTCTGCGACGGCGTCTTCGGTCAAGCGGGGCACCGCGGCGGGGGAGTATGCCGACCGGTCGCTCACGCTGACCCTCTTCGGGAAACAGTCGGATCGAACGATCGAGTATCGTGATCTCGACAAGATTCGATTCGGGAGCGAAGATTTCAACAGAACTGTCATTGGGCAGGCCTGCTTCCAAACGGCGGAGAACTTCGCTCTTGAAATCGAAAGTGCCATGCCCGCCATTAAAGCCTGGGGGATGACCAATCCCGACAGCCTCCTTCAACTGGGCAAGATGCTTGACACCATTTCGCTCAACTTCAAGCCTGTGACAATCTGGGGGAACATCGTCTTCATCGAAGGCGAGAGCGCATTCATCAACCTTGGGAGTGACGACGGAATCCGCTCCGGACAGCAGTTGGTGGTCTATAAAAACCTCATGGCGCAGGATGCATCGGCTGGAGTCATCGGAGAGCTTTACGTGTCAGAGGTGCGTGGACCGCATCTTTCGCTCACGAAGATCGTCAAAGGTCAAAAAACCCTTAAGGTGCGAGACCGGATATCGGTGACTATCGTACGATGACGGCGCAACTCTCCAGATGATTCGTCAGATTCTCAACTACTCGCCGATAAGGTGATTCCGTCCGTGGGCGGCCTGTTTTACCGTTCCAATCCTCATTTGCTTTTCAGGGCACCCTTTGCTATTTTGAGAAAACCACGATGGACTCACTCCCTGATCATGCCGCTTCATGGAGCACGCAGTAATCCTCACTGAGCAGCACCGTGTACCCTTTGATGCCGTAGTCTCGATATCCCCAAAAGAATCAGCAGCATTTCTTCTCTCCAGCGAACCGCCCATCGGGACGATCCTCACAGGTCGGATGCCGCTCAACCCGTTTGTTGCAACGGAGCGCGGATTGATCCTCGGACGGTGGGCATTGAGGGGTGGACGATGATCTTGACGGCGATCAGGGTGTTTCTCATCGGGCTCGCGGCTATTCCGCTTTCGGCGATTGCCCTGTTCTCAACGCCGATCGATCGAACAGGGCGGACGTTTCATGCCATGAGCCGTGCCTGGTCACAGATCATCCTCTTCCTCTTCGGCATCAAAGTCGTCACGAAGGGAGGAGAAAACGTCGATCCATCGCAGCACTATATCTACATTTCCAATCATGCCAGCGCGTTCGACATCCCGGCGGCCGTGAACGGTATCCCCGATGACATCCGTTTTGTTTTGAAAAAGGAGCTCACGAGAATTCCGCTCTGGGGCTGGGCCCTGAAATACGGACACTACATTTCGATCGACCGGGGAAAAGCCAGGGATGCGGTCAAGAGCCTCGAGGAAGCGGCAGCGCGAATGCGTAATGGGGCATCAGTGATTCTCTTCGCCGAAGGGACGCGAACAAGAGACGGTAAACTCCAGCCGTTCAAGCGGGGAGCATTTACGCTCGCGATCAAAGCAGGAATCCCGATTATCCCGGTCACGATCAACAATACGTTCAAGATCATGAGAAAGGGATCCTGGCAGATCACGCCCTCCGACATCGAACTTGTGCTGAGCAAGCCGGTGCCGACGAACGGCGTTGTCGGAAAAGACGCAGTACAGCAGCTGATGGAAACCGTTCGTGCCCAGATAGCCAGCCGCTACATTGATCAGGGATAGAGGAACCCATGGCGGTCACTCTCAAAGATGTCGAACATATTGCCCGGCTCGCCCGGCTCGAATTTTCGGAGGCCGAAAAAGAGACGTTCACGCATCAGCTCAACGCCATTCTTGCGTACGTCGAACAACTGAATAAACTGGATACAACAGCGGTGGAGCCGCTCTCGCACGTGATAGATTTTCAGAATGTCTTTCGCGAGGATGTGGCACAGCCCGGGCTGACGCCGTCAGAGGCGCTCAAGAATGCTCCGGAAAAGACCGAGAAGTTCTTCAAGGTACCGAAAGTGATAGGTGACCGATAGCGATGGCACGCGTTGTTGCTGTGATACCGGCACGGTACGCATCCCAGCGGCTTCCGGCGAAACCGCTGATCGATTTGCTCGGCAAGTCCATGATCCAGCGCGTGTATGAGCAGGCGAGCAAAGCGTCATTGCTCTCGCAGGTTGTTGTGGCGACCGATGATGACCGGATTGCTGCAGCGGTGAGAGCGTTCGGCGGCGAAGTCATCATGACGTCCGACACCATCAGGAGCGGAAGCGATCGGGTTGCCGCGATTGCAGGCGTGCTGCCGGCGGACATTTTCGTGAATGTTCAGGGGGACGAGCCCCTCATCGCACCTCAGATGATCGATGAGGCCGTGCGGGTGGTGCTGGACGATCCCGACGCGGATGTCGGAACTCTGGTGCGAAAACTTGACTCTCCGGCGGACTTGCACAACCCGGCGGTGGTGAAGGTTGTCCTGAGTGCCGGACGAAGCGCTCTCTATTTCTCACGGTCGGTCGTTCCGTTCATCCGTGAAGAAGCGGACCAGTCTCTCTGGCTCAACCATCACATGTTTTACAGGCATGTGGGAATCTACGTATTCCGGAGATCGTTCCTGCTGAAGTACCCGTCGCTTTCCGAATCTGCTCTCGAGCGGGCGGAAAGACTGGAACAGCTGAGGATCCTTGAACACGGATACCGCATCAAGGTCGGTATAACCCAATTCGATTGCATTTCGGTCGACACGCAGGATGACGTCCGTCGTGTGATCGAAGTGTTGAAATCACGTTCGTAGCACGCAACTTTTCCGGTACATACTCTCTCTATGCCTAAGAACCATGTCAAATATATTTTTGTCACCGGCGGGGTTGTCTCCTCGCTGGGAAAGGGAATCGCTGCCTCGTCGCTCGGGCTGCTTCTCAAGTCGCGCGGCCTCAGAGTCACGATCCAGAAATTCGATCCCTATATAAACGTTGACCCCGGGACGATGAATCCGTTTCAACACGGGGAGGTGTACGTGACCGATGATGGAGCGGAAACGGATCTCGACCTCGGGCACTACGAGCGGTTTCTTGACGCCAGCACGTCGCGTCAAAACAATGCGACGACAGGTCAGATCTATTATGAGGTTATTTCAAAGGAGCGCCGCGGAGACTATCTGGGCGCCACGGTCCAGGTTATTCCCCACATCACGGACGAGATCAAACGCCGCATTGCAGCCCTGGCTTCCACCGGAAAGTATGATGTCATCATCTCGGAAATCGGCGGCACGGTCGGTGATATCGAAAGCCTCCCGTTCCTGGAAGCGATCAGACAGTTCACGCTCAACGTCGGTCACCGGAACGCGCTGAATATCCATGTCACGCTGGTTCCGTATATCCGTTCGGCGGGTGAGCTGAAAACAAAACCGACGCAGCACAGCGTGAAAACCCTTCTGGAAATCGGGTTGCAGCCGGACATTCTGATCTGCCGGTCGGAACGACACCTGAGCCGGGATCTCAGGGAAAAAATCGCCCTCTTCTGCAACGTCGAGGCAAACGCGGTCATCGAAGGGCCCGACGTTCATTCGATTTACGAGGTTCCGCTCACCTTCGAACGGGAACGCTTGCCTCAAATTGTGATCGAGAAGCTGAATCTGAAATGCGGCGCTCCGGATCTCCGGCGCTGGACACGATTCGTCAATCGCATCAGGCATCCCCACGGGAAAGTCACGATTGCCGTCTGCGGCAAGTATACAGATCTCCTCGATGCATACAAGAGCATCATCGAGGCATTCGTCCACGCCGGTGCCGAAAACGATGCCATCGTCGAGGTCCGGTGGGTGAAAGCGGAAGACATTGAACATGCCGGCCCCGAGCGGTATCTGAGCGATGTGGCAGGGCTCCTTGTTCCGGGCGGCTTCGGCGAGCGCGGAGTGGAAGGGAAGATCGAAGCAATACGTTACGTTCGGGAGCATAATATCCCGTTCCTGGGGATCTGTCTTGGGCTGCAGTGTGCCGTCATTGAGTTCGCCCGCAATGTTTGCGGGTTGAAGGGCGCAAACAGTACAGAGTTCAAGAAAACCAAGAATAACGTTATCGATCTCATGATGGATCAAAAGGGTGTGAAGAACCTTGGCGGCACGATGCGGCTCGGAGCATATCCCTGCATCGTTGCGAAAGGGACGAAGGCCTTCAAAGCGTATCGGAAAGATCTGATCTCCGAACGGCATCGTCACCGGTTTGAAGTGAACAACAGGTTCCGGAAGAAACTGGCCGATGGCGGAATGGTGTTCAGCGGTGTCTCTCCTGACAATACGCTCGTCGAAATCATCGAGCTTCCCGATCATCCGTGGTTCGTCGCCGGCCAGTTCCATCCGGAGCTGAAATCCCGGGCAATCAATCCTCATCCCTTGTTTCGTGATTTTGTCAGAGCAGCAAAAGAGTATTCTGAAGAATCTGTGAGCCACAGTGACAATCAGTAGACGCCGAATTGGCCGGATGGTTCTGTTGGCGCTTCCGGTGATCTGGATGCTGGGGTGCCGTGCGTCTTCGCAGGTGTCTTCCTCACTTGGAAACAAGTACCGGTACTTTGTTTCTCTCTCCGCCCCCCAAAAATCGGATTCGCTGATGTTTCGGGATGATAGGATGATCATCCAGTTCCGTTTTGACGATCCCGCGATCCGCTTTCAGCTGCAAAACATCTCGCCGGCCTCCATGCGACTGGACTGGGCACACGCCTCGCTGGCAGTGGGCGGGCCGCCTCTTCCTGTGCGAACCATTGCAACGTACTATGACACGAGTTCAGTACCGACCCCGAGTTCGCCCATCCCTTCCCTCGGCGTCATTCGGGACGTCGTTGCGCCCAAAGCAAACATCAGTGTCAGGGGAAGGGAATGGCGGTTGGCTGATCTTCTCCCGACGACCGACGGGAATTCATTCGAGCGCGAGTCGGCGATCAGAAACATGGTCGGAAGAACGATCGAATTGAACCTGCCTGTACGTTTCGATGATGATGCCGTTGTCTATCGGTTCGTCTTTTTCATTGATTCCGTGAGGCAGATCTCTTGGAGCGAGTACAGCCGGCCTGCCTGGCTCCCGCCGGCTCCGCGAGTGCCGAGTCTGGGGCCGAGCTCAGAAGACAGAATCACGACCGCGCTTATCGTCGGTGGATTTGCAGGGTTCTTTCGATTTATGATCATGAAGAAAAAAACCCCGGTAATCGAATAGCCATGAAAATAGGCTCTCTCACAGGAGTCTCGAGAGCAATGCGTGCCGCAGTATTCCTGATGCTCCTGGCCGGCTGCCGTACTACGCGTCCCACTGTTCCCCCCGAAGAGACTTTTTTTATCCCCCTCGCCGAGCTGCCGAAACCGGCAACGATCAAGCCGCAGACGCCGGCCATCTCTGCACCGCAGACCCGGCCCGCGGGAAAAGCGGATTCGCTTCTGAACAGTCAAAGAGATCAGGATCGCCGAATTGTTGCCCTTGCGGAACAACTGGAGCGCCTTGAGGCCACCCGCCGCGGCGCCCGTCCGGACAGCACGAAGCCGGTCCCGCGGACCACACAACCTTTGGCAGCTCCAAAACCGGTTTCCACCCCGCCGGATGACAAGGCCATCGGCGCGGCCGAGAGGCTCTATGCTTCAGGAGAGTACCGAAAGACCATCCAGTGGTGCCAGGACGCGCTTGAGAGAGGAGCTCTCGGGGGAATCGAAGATCAATGCTACTTCCTGATGGGTGCCAGCCGCTACCGGTTGAAACAGTTCGATCTTGCCCTGGTCTCATTGAAGAAGGTTCTGGACGTCAAGGCCTCGTCCAAGAGGGCCGATGCGTCCTTTCTCATGGGGTTGACGTACAGGGAGCTTGGGATGCGTGAACGGTCGGCGACCATGTTTGGTGCAGCCCTCAAAGAATCGCCCGATGAAGGCCTGGCCCGCTCCATCCGCCGGGAACTGGATCGTTTGGCGAAAAACCGTTGAGACTCATGACCGAGCGCCGGATATCTTGAAATGAAAAAGCCCCGCATCAGACGGGGCTTTTTGTTTTTTGTCTCCAGCTTGTTGAAACACCGGAAGATCAGGATTTCTTCTTGGAGGGCCGGCGGCCCGGGCTCGGATGATGAAAGTCCATCTTGTCCGAAAGGCTCTTGATTTCGGCTTCGAGGTGATTTACGACGGAAGCAAGCTGGGCTGTGAGCTTTCCCTCAAGGTCCTCGCGGCTTCTTTGCGCTTGTCGGAGGGCGATATACATCGTACCGCTCGCCAGGATCATGACGCCAAGCATGATGTAAATCCACATCACTTTGGTGCCGACGTCCTTTTGCAGCAGGTCTGCGTTATAGACGACGATGAACTGCAAGCTGTCGACGCGGCGGGCCATATCATCAAAGGTTGATGGATGCATCAGTCTCAACGTGTCCGTCTTTTGAGGTGTAGATGCCTGGGATTCGACGCTTCGACCCTTGCTTCCGTTTGGTTGTGCGGCGACGGCAGTCATCAGGAACAGTATTGTGAGAGCTAGAATTGAAAATGCCGACCTCCACTGAGAGATGCCCATAAAGTCCTCGCACGGAAAAAAAGTTTGCGCAAACCGGTAAGAAGTGATCCCAAATTAGAGACTTCGCTCTCTAAAGTCAACATGGTTTTTCCTTATTCAGGGCGCATTGAAATTCACTCGGTCATTGGCTATCTTTTAGGGCTATCTTTGGGCGTCAACCACTCCTCGCCGAACACATCCAAACCTATGAGGGATTCACATGAACGCGAAGCTTTCAGTTTTCATCCTGTCCTTGTTCCTCCCGTCGCTCTGTCATTCACAAATTGCTGACCTCGTCTTTGTCAACGGAAATCTGTGGACGGTGGACGCCAATCGGCCTACCGGCGAGGGCGTCGCTGTCCTCGGAGACAAAATCCTGGCCGTCGGTACGACCTCGGAGATGAAAAAGTACGTCGGATCGGCAACAAAAGTCATTGATCTGAAGGGAAGACGAATGCTCCCTGGCTTCATCGACAATCACACGCACTTCATGACGGGGGGATTTCAGCTGCAGAGCGTCGATCTGAGATTCACTAAGAGTGAAAAAGAATTCGCTGCCATGATCGGAGAGCGTGCAGCAAAGCGGCCCGGGAAATGGATCACCGGAGGCGACTGGGACCACGACAACTGGCCGGGCGGCAACCTGCCGACCAAAGAGCTCGTGGATGTTCTCACCCCTCAGACTCCTGTGTTCGTAAATCGCTATGATGGTCACATGGCGTTGGCCAATTCGTACGTCCTCAAGCTGGCCGGGATCGACAAAAACACTCCTGACCCTCAGGGGGGTACGATTGTGCGGGACAAGAACACCGGCGAGGCAACCGGCGTTCTCAAGGATGCAGCTATGAGTTTTGTGTACCGGCATGTCCCCGATCCGTCAACGGAAGAGATGATGGAAGCCGCCCGCCTGGCGCTTGCGGAGGCACGGAAGTACGGAGTGACAAGTATCCAGGACGTATCTTCTGCGGCGGACGTTCGCGTCTATCAAATGCTCCGTGACCGCGGGGACTTGACTGCCCGATTCCATTGCCGGCTCCCTCTCAGTCAGTGGGAGCATCTCGCAGCGCTCGGTATTCGGGTCCCTTTTGGTGATCATTCGATCCGAGTTGGATCGATGAAAGAATTTGTGGACGGTTCCCTTGGATCGTCGACCGCTCTCTTCTATGAGCCATACACTTCAGACCCCGCGACAAAAGGACTGGCAATGGACGTCGTTGGTGATGGAAGCCTGGCTCGCTGGGGCAAGGCTGCTGACCTCGCAGGGCTTCAGCTCTCGATCCATGCAATCGGTGACAGCGGCAACAACATTGCTCTGGACCTGTTCGAGAGCATTGCAAAGCTCAATCCTGCCTGGGACAGAAGATTCCGAATAGAGCATGCGCAGCATATTGCGCCGAAAGATTTCAAACGCTTTGCGTCGCTCGGGGTGATCGCATCCGTGCAGCCATATCACGCAATCGATGACGGCCGATGGGCCGAGAAGCGCATTGGACACGAGCGATGCAAGACAACCTACCCGTTCCGGAGTTTCCTCGACCAGGGGGCGACATTGTCATTCGGAAGCGACTGGACCGTCGGGCCGTTGAATCCCCTCCTGGGCGTCTATGCGGCCGTTACCCGAAGGACGACGGACGGTGCGAATCCGAATGGCTGGTTCCCCGAGCAGAAGATTACTGTACAGGAAGCGATCAAAGCATACACCATGAGCAATGCCTATGCTGTTTTCGAGGAACAAGAGAAAGGCTCCATCACGCCCGGCAAGCTTGCCGACCTGATTGTCCTGAGCGATGACATTCTCGCGATGGATCCGGCAAAGATCGAGTCGGTGAATGTCGAGATGACGGTTTTGGGAGGAAAGGTTGTTTACACAGCGAATCAACGATAGAGAAGAATCAGAAACGGTCGTATCGGAATGTCGCCGCCTTCCCGGCGGAAACATCCCGGTAGTTGCGACCGCAGTCACATGAATCGACAAACTCCATCTTCCGCAAACAGGGGCGGACCGCCCGCCGATGCACCTCTTCAGTATGTGAAGGGGATCGGACCGAAGCGTGCCTCCGCGCTCGAAGCGGTCGGCATCCGCACGATCCGGGATCTCCTTTTCTATTTCCCCTTCGACTATCTCGACCGTAGCAAAATCATCAGCATTCGCGATCTCCGGAAGTACGTCGATGCAGAGAGGCCGGTCACCGTCATCGGCGAGGTGTATCGTGTGGAGATGCGCCGCTCCAGACGTTCGAACCGGCTCATTTTTTTTCTGACGTTGAAGGATGACACGGGCTTCCTGACGTGCGTCTGGTTTGAAGGTGTACAGTGGTTCAAAGACGCCTTTGAGCTGGGGGAGCTCCTGGCGGTGTCGGCCTATCCGGATTTCGACAAGCTCGGACGGATTCAGTTTACACACCCCGAGTTTGACCGGTTGCGCGGTGCGCAAGAAGAAGACGAACCTGATTGGGGAAAACTGTTTAACACCGGAGCGATCATTCCGAAGTATCCCTCCACCTCCGAGCTGGGAAAGGTCGGCCTCGACAGCAGGGGATTCCGCCGGATTATCCGGAACGCGCTCAAAAGTCACCTTATGGGAATCGAGGAAGTGTTACCCGAGGAGATCCGCGAACGGGCGAACCTTGCCGGCTGCCGGACAGCGCTTCAGGGTATTCATTTCCCCGAGAATAGCGATGCGCTGGAGATCGCTCGCCGGAGACTGAAATTCGAGGAGTTGTTCTTTCTCCAGCTCATGCTCGCTTACCGGAAGCGCAGGTACGGGCTGGAGAAGAAGGGGATCACTTATTCCCTGGAAAGCACGCTCGCCCGCAAACTTGTGGCTGCCCTGCCGTTCCAGCTCACCAAAGCGCAACGTCGGGTGCTGCGTGAAATCGCGGATGACATGCGGAAGCCGACGCCGATGAATCGTCTCTTGCAGGGCGATGTCGGCAGCGGCAAAACTATCGTTGCGCTGCTCTCGATGCTCGTTGCCGTGGAGAATGATTTTCAGGTTGCCCTGATGGCCCCGACGGAGGTCCTTGCCGAGCAACATTACCGTACACTTTGCGCATACCTGGAGAATCTCCCGGTAAACGTGCGACTGCTGATCGGCGGACAAAAGAAAAAGCTCCGGGAGGATGTTCTGGAAGACCTCCGCAGCGGTCGTGCGCAGATCGTTGTTGGGACGCACGCTCTGCTCGAAGAGAATGTGCGCTTCGCTCACCTGGGGTTTGTCGTCATCGACGAGCAGCACCGGTTCGGAGTGATGCAGCGGGCGACGCTGAGAGAGAAGGGCCTCAATCCCGATGTGCTGGTGATGACAGCCACCCCGATTCCCCGGACCCTGGCGCTCACCGTCTATGGCGATCTCGACGTTTCAGTCATCGATGAGATGCCCGCTAACCGAAAACCCATCAAAACCGGAGTCCGCCTTGAAGATCAGAAAGACAAGGTATACGACTTTGTGAAGCAGGAGGTCAGGCAGGGACGCCAGGTGTACATCGTATTTCCGCTCATCGAGGAATCCGAAAAAGTCGATCTCAAAGCAGCCACGGTCGAGTTCGAGCATCTCAAGAGCGCTGTATTCCCGTCGGTCCGGCTGGGCCTTCTCCACGGTCGGATGAAGTCGGAGGAGAAAGATCAAATCATGCAGAGCTTCAAGGCTGGTGAGATTCAGATTCTCGTTTCGACGACCGTCATCGAGGTTGGAATCGATGTCCCGAATGCGACGATCATGATCGTCGAGAATGCGGAACGATTTGGACTTTCCCAGCTTCATCAGTTACGCGGCCGTGTGGGACGTGGAGCGGATCAATCCTTTTGCATCCTCATCGCCAACTATGGGTGGTTCGATGGCCACCGGCGCGGTTTGGAGCCCGGTGAGGTCAAAAAAGAGAAACTCAACGCCAAGATCCGGCTCGAAACGATGGTGGAAACGATCGATGGCTTCAAAATCGCCGAGGTGGACCTCCGGCTGAGAGGCCCCGGGGAGTTCTTTGGTCTTCGTCAGAGCGGTGTCCCGGCGTTCCGCCTCGCCAACCTGGTTGAGGACGCAGAACTCGTTGCCATGGCACGAAAGGAAGCGTTTTCGCTGGTCGATCGTGATCCGCAGCTGCGTTCAGACTCCCATCGTTCGGTCCGAAAGCACTTTGAATCCCAATATCGGGACGCTCTGGAGCTTGGAAACGTAGGGTGAGCGTTCTTCCCATTCCGCTTCAGAGTTCTCCTTCCGCAGTTCGTTTCTCTTCTCTCAACTCGATCGATCGTACTCTTGAATCTCCCCGAGAAAGATCCGCGTCATGGGATTGAAGATCGTCCGACGATTCTCGCGCGGAGGTCATGTCACGCGTCGTGTCAAGTACGAACGCGCATGAATCGCGCAAAAAGGGTGTCTCAGACTTGACAACGACGATTAAAAGCTTATATTTGTATCAACGATACACGTTCATTGATAGGTCGTCCTCTCACAATGGAAAGGTTGATCAACCTGCTTGTTACCGCGATTGAATGTCGCGCTCGTCTATAACATGAAGAAGGAAAACGCGGACGGAGTTTCGGTCGAATCCCGCGGAGAAGAAAACGGAGACAACGAAGTAGCAGTTTCATCACGAACGAAACTTCAGAAGACGAGACCTGACACATACGCAGAATGGGATAGTGAATCAACCATTCTCGCCGTGAAGGCGGCCCTGGAAGAGCGACACACCGTGACGATGATTGAGGCGTCCGAGTACGCTCCCCAACGATTCCTTGAAGTCCAACCCGATATCGTCTTCAATATCGCGGAAGGATTGCGAGGACCCTCCCGAGAAGCCCAAATCCCTGCGATCCTCGAAATGCTTGGCATCCCGTACACGGGGTCCGACCCTGTGACGCTCGGAATTTGCCTCGATAAGGCGCGCGCAAAAGAGATTCTCTCCTTCTACAAGATTCCAACATCGGAATTCCATGTCGTCAACTCGCTTGACGAACTGAAATACATGTCTGTCAGGCTTCCATCGGTCGTCAAGCCGCTTCACGAAGGATCGAGCAAGGGGATTCTGAACTCCTCTATCGTGCGTACGCAGGAAGAACTTCGCGAACAGGTCGAACGGGTACTCAACGATTACGATGAACCCGCCCTCGTGGAAAAGTTCCTCCCGGGCCGTGAATTCACTGTCGCCCTTCTCGGCAACGGTGCCTCATTGCAGGTTTTCCCAATTGTGGAAATCCGTTTAGACAAGCTCCCTTCGGGTGTCAGCCCTCTCTATTCATATGAGGCGAAATGGGTTTGGGACCAACTTGATCATCCCGTGGAAATGTATGACTGTCCGGCTCGTATCGACTCCGGTCTCGAGGCACTCATCAAGGAAATCTGTCTAAGAACATTTCAGATCTTGCGTTGTCGCGATTGGTGCAGGATGGATGTCCGTCTCGATGAAAACGGAGTTCCGAATATTATTGAATTGAATCCGCTTCCGGGGATTCTTCCAAATCCGGATGACCACTCGAGCTATCCGATGGCAGCAAGGGCTGCGGGATACTCTTACAGCAGAATGCTTCAAGCAGTTCTTGACGCGGCGATCGTTCGGAATAATCTGGCGGCGCCGACGACGACGTAGGAGATCCTACACCGTGTTTTGTGCCTACGGGCAGGGGAGAGCATATGCGGAAAAAAATCCATGTCGCTGTAGTCTTCAACGAACCGACGGTCGAGACCGCAGCCGGAAGGAAATTCATTTCGGAGATGGGGGAGATCGAGCCGGCGGTGACGCATTCTCAGGTTGTCTCGGGACATCAACCATCCTCGGTTGATCTCTCGGAGATCGGGGTGCTGGCGGAGCGGGAACACGTTCAGGACGCTCTTCAGGAGAAGGGCTACAAGACCTCCCTCTTCAATATGAACAGCGACATCAAGCGGCTGATTCAGTTCATCGAAGAGAAGGAACCCGATATTATTTTCAATCTCTGCGAGTCGGTGGGCGATGAGTCAACGCATGAGATGTTTGTCGCCGGGATATATGAGCTTATGCGCGTCCCCTATACCGGGGCCGGAGCCTTTGCGCTCGGCATGTGCCAGAACAAGGCGCGCACCAAGCAGGCGCTCAGTTTCCACAAGATCCGCGTGCCACGGTTTGCTCTTTATAAAGACGCCAACGAGGTCAATGCAGACGATTTCGACCTGAAGTTCCCCGTAATCGTCAAGCCATCTCATGAAGATGCAAGTGTGGGGATCGACAACGGGTCGGTTGTCGATTCGATTGCCGGCGTGCGGAAGCGGGTCCGGTACATCTTCCAGAATTATGACCAGCCGGCGATCGTGGATGAGTACATCGAAGGGCGGGAGCTCAATGTTGCGATCATGGGGAACAGGCGGCCGATTGTCCTCCCGATCTCGGAAATCGACTTCTCCGGATTGCCGGAAGACTATCCGCGCATTGTGACCTACAACGCCAAGTGGATGGAAGGAACGCAGGAGTATAAAGGGACCGTGGGAATCTGTCCGGCACAGATTCCGGCAGAGGTCGAACGCCAGGCAAAAGAGATTGCTTTAAGGTGCTATCGCATCATGGGATGCCGCGATTACGCCCGTGTCGATATGCGACTTGACAAGAACAACAACCTGCATGTCATCGAGGTCAACCCCAATCCGGATATCAGCGATGATGCGGGATTCGCAAGGTCCGCGCGGGCATACGGGCTTTGCTTCGATGAAATCATCAATAAGATCGTTGAGTATGCACTCGAACGTACTCCGTAGTGAGTTCTATGCCGATTCGCCCGTTCCAGAACCAGGATCTTGAGCCCCTGATCGAAATTGTCAAAGCAACGGATGTCTTTCGTGATGAGGAGATAGCGGTAGCAAGGGAACTGATGGAGATCGTTGCCGAAGAGAATGATCAGAAAGACTATGTCATTGCTACCTACGTTGACGAGAACGACGTCCCGCGCGGGTACTACTGCATCGGCCAGACCCCGATGACGACCGCCACGTATGACTTGTATTGGATTGCTGTCGATCCGACGATGCATGGCAAAGGGGTCGGCAAAGAGCTGTTGCGCCACTGCGAAGATCACATCAGGCAGAGCGGTGGACGGCTCGTGATTGCAGAGACGTCGTCGTCCGCGAAGTACGACAAGACTCGTTCGTTCTACGTGCACAATCAGTACACCGAAGCATCACGGATAAAGCAGTACTATGCTCCGGATGATGATCTCGTGGTGTACATCAAATACCTCTAGGAGGGTCAACAACCCGTATGGAACTCTGGCAAGAGATGTTGCGACAGAGTGTGGACAGCGGAAAAGACCTGGTCGAACGGTTCGGCTTTGAGAAAGATCTGGCTGACCGGCTCAACAAGCTCTTTCATATTCGCGTCAACCCGTACTACCTCAGTCTCATCCGCCACCCGGGCGATCCAATCTGGCTCCAGTGCATTCCCGAGGCGATCGAGCTTGAAGACAAGAACGCACCCGAAGATCCGCTCAACGAGGAGGGGGACAGTCCGGTTCCGAGCATCACCCACCGATACCCGGACCGCGTGCTCTTCCTGGTTACGAGCCAGTGCTCGATGTACTGCCGGTTCTGCACAAGGAAACGGAAGGTCAGCGATTCCACGAAGATCAACTCAAAGTGGATCCAGGACGGCATCGATTACATCGCGGCGCATCCTGAGGTCCGGGATGTTGTCCTTTCGGGCGGCGATCCTCTCATGGTGACGGACTACGTGCTGGAGAGAATCCTGTCGAGCCTGCGCGCGATTCCGCATGTGGAGATCATTCGCCTTGGAACCAAGATGCCGTGCGTCTTGCCTCAGCGGATTACGCCAAAGCTTGTGAGGATGCTCAAAAAGTACCACCCCATTTATGTCAACACGCACTTCAACCATCCCTGGGAGTGCACGCCGGAGGCTGAAAAAGCCTGCGCGCTGCTGGCCGATGCCGGGTGTCCGGTCGGCAACCAGGCTGTGCTGATGAAGGGTGTGAACGATGACGCCGATGTGATGCTCGACCTGCACCGCAAGCTGCTCAAGATGCGCGTGCGTCCATATTACATCTACCAGGCGGACCTGACGAAGGGAACGAATCACTTCAGAACCCCTGTTCGCAAAGGTCTGGAGATCATGGATAAGCTGCGGGGCCATACCTCCGGCCTTGCCGTGCCGTACTATGTGATCGACGCCCCCGGAGGGGGAGGGAAGATACCTCTGCTCCCCCAGTACGTTTTGGGCCGCAACGGGAAAGATATCATCCTGCGGAATTTCAAGTACGAGATCTACACGTACCCCGATGTCGAGGAGGAGCAGCCGGAGCCTCAGCTCGTCGTCGAGACGAAGTACCGCCGCCGAAGAAGACTGACGGAGAAAAAAGTCGTCCCGAACGAGCCGGCGAAGCGGGAACTGGAGCCGGTCGGGAAGTAAGTCTGATGTTTGTCGTGTAAGCGGGCCGTCCCAAACGTCATAGCGCATTCGAAGGCTTCCTTCATCCGTGATTGTCCCAGGATGAAGGAAGCCTTCTGCCACCTTCGATTGCTTGCCTGCTCCTCGTTTCTTTCCTACATTTCAGCCGCCGCTTCATCACAGCAAAGTTATCGCATCCGAAATAGAACTCAAACCTGCTCAATACTATGGAGACGAATCCATGTCGACATTAGGACCGGAGAAAATCAAACTGATCCAGGAAGCTCTCAGGGAGGAACGTATCGATGGTTGGTTGCTCTACAACTTCCGCGGATCGAACGTTTTTGCGACGCGTATCATCAACCTTCCCGCCCATATTATGCAGACGCGCCGGTACTTCTACTTCATTCCGGCCGCGGGAACTCCGCAAAAGCTGCTCCACAATATAGAGCAGTGGAATCTCGACAGCGTCCCCGGTGACAAGACGCTCTACATCAGCTGGCAGTCGCTTCGCGAGGGGCTGAAACAGATCGTCGGCAGCGCGAAGAAAGTGGCGATGGAGTATTCTCCGCTGAACAACATCCCGTACGTCTCCAATGTCGACGGGGGAACGATTGAGCTCGTCCGGATTGCGGGACTGGAGGTGGTGTCCTCGGCGAACCTTGTTCAACGGTTCGAGGCATGCTGGGATGAGGAGCAGGCGCGCGACAATTTCGAGACGTCGGATCACCTCCGGCAGATCGTCGACGCCACATTCGCATTTATCAAACAGCGTATCACCTCACAAACTCCGACGACGGAATACGACGTGCAGCAGTTTATGCTTTCCGAATTCAAGCGGCGCGGAATTTATTCAGAAAGCGACCCGAACTGCTCGGTGAACGCGAATAGCGCCAATCCTCACTACGAACCGACCAAAGACATTCACAGTCCGCTGAACAAAGGAGATTTCATCCTCCTCGACCTCTGGGCAAAGAAAGACAAGCCTCGTTCGGTCTATGGTGATATCACCTGGACGGGATACATCGGCGAAACTGTGCCGGAGGAGTACACGAAGATTTTCGACATCGTCAAGGGCGGGAGAAATGCCGCTCTGAGGTTCGTACAGGAGTCCTTCAAGGCCGGCACAGAGATCTGCGGCTACCAGGTTGATGATGCCGCACGGAATTATTTCAAGGAGAAGGGCTACGAACAGTACTTTGTTCACCGGACCGGGCACAATATTGGGGAGGAGATTCACGGCAACGGTGCGAACATGGACAATCTTGAAACCCGGGACGAGCGGAAGATCATCCCGCAAACCTCTTTTTCCATTGAGCCCGGAATCTACCTGACGGGGAAATTCGGTGTGAGATCTGAAATCGATGTGTATATCACGAAGTCGAAGGAGGTCGTTGTCACGGGTCTGCCGATGCAAGAGAAGGTGGTTGCGATCCTCGCGTGAACGCCGCGGGCGAAACTACTTCTGAACCCTGAGGAGATTGATGATGGCGAGGACGAAGAAGATGATGTTTGCCAGCCACGCGGTGAGGAGGGGATCGATATCGCCGTTGTAGCCGAAGACCTGGCTTGTTTTCATGAAGGCGAGGTAGATAAAGGTCACGGCAACGCAGACGCCAAAATCGATGGCGAGTCCGCCGCGGCGTTTGATCGAGGCGAATGGGACTCCAAAGAGAACGACGATGAAGCTGGCGAACGGAAACGCGATTTTGTTGTGGAAATCGACCAGCCATCGCGAAACGTCCTGCCCTGCTCCCTGCTGGTTTTTGATAAACTCCTTCAGGTCGGGATAATTCATTTCATCCGGTTTCCGCTGTTTCTTCTCGATATCGGCCGGTGTGATGCTGAGTCTCCCCAGGGGGAGGCGCTCGAACACCGTGAGGCGGTGCCCTTCCCCGTCGAACTCCCGGATCGAGCCGCTGATTAATTCCCAGCCTCTGTGGGCTGAGTCTCCCGACCCTGGACCTGCATCGCGCCACTCCATCTGCCTCGCATCGTATCGGCGCCGCATCACCGTAAGGTTCGTGTCTGCAAATTCTTCCATGCTCACACGATGCCCCGTCCTGGTGCTGCTTTCGTAGTAACTGATCGAAATGAGCCGTGTCCGGCCGTCCTGGAAGAACAGGGGAAGTGTGCTGCCCGTGCTCTGTGATCGGTGGAGGTGGGCGCGCTCGATGGACGTCTTCTTCTGGTTGGCGTACGGCACGACCCAGCCGTTAAAGTAGATCGAAAGAACACTCACGAGCAAGGAGACTGCAAGGAAAGGGAGCAGAAATCTGTAGAGACTCAGTCCGCTGGACTTCATCGCCGGAAGCTCATTTTGATTCGAAAGACGCCCCACGACGAAAAGACATCCCAGGAGCATTGCCACGGGCGTCATGAGTTTGATGATCTCCGGCGTGAACGTGAGGTAGTAGAGCCCGATAACCTGGAGCGGTGTGTTGGCGTCAATGAAGTCGTCGAGTTTCTCCATCATATCGATGACGAGAAAGATGAGGAGAAACGTCAGGAGCCCGAAAAGAAAGGTCGCCAGAAACTGCCGGATGATATAACGGTCGAGGATTCTCAAGACTCCTCCTCCTCCTCCTCCTCCTTCTCCTCCGAGCGCCAGTTCCGGGGAATGAAACGGCGCAATGAGCGCCAGTCGATGATGATGTTCTCCCGTGCGGACCTGATGGTGAGGTAGAGGCCCAGAATCCCAAGGATAATGTTCGCCATCCACATGCCGAACCAGGGATCAATCATTCCGCGATCTGCCAGCTTCTCTCCCCCGATGAGGCAGGCCCAGTAAAGCAGGAAGAAGCCGAGGCTGAGACTCGCCGCGGTGCCGAATGTGCCCCGCCGTGCCATGATACCCAGCGGCGCGCCGATAAGGACAAAGACAATGCATGCGAACGGTATCGAGTACTTCTTGTGGATTTCGACAGAATACTCATGGATGCGGCGCCCGAAGTACTCGGTGCGGGCTTGCTCGCCTTCCAGAAGGGAGGAGAGGGACGAGAATCGTACGCCGGCTGTTGTGCGGGGATCGAGTTGGATCTCCCCGATGCGTGCCGGCAAACGCACCGGATTGAACAAGGATCGCAGATCGTTCCGCATGGCCAGCTCAATATGGGCCCGGCTCGTGTCCTGGAGGGACTGCAGGCTGTCGACCATGGCGATCATGACCTGAGCGCTCAGCTCCCGATCGCCCCGCGAGAACGCTGATTCCTGTGAGCGCTGGAAATCAAATCCTTCCGCATTCATTGCAATGCGGTGCTTCTCAAAACGGATTTTCCGGTAGCGTTTATAGTCTTCTGTGCTGAGCTCGTGGATTTCACCGTCATAGAGATCCATGATGAGCTTCTCAAATCCGGGCGAAAAAGAAACTGTGCCGCGTTCGGCCGTCACCGTCGTCGTTACGGCGCTGTTGGTATAGTCGAAGATCGTCACTCCCTCGAGATCGTTCGTATTCTCAAACATTTTCCGGACCAGAATGCTGTATCCCTGGATTTCCCGGGGATCAGAGAACAGCCCTGGCATAAGAGAGAAGGTCGGTTTCTTCCTGTAGATGTCCGTCAGGAGCATTTTGGCGCGGTGGTTTGCATCCGGCAGGACCCTGTTGTTGAACAGGACGAGGAGGTAGCAGACCAGGATGGAAGAGAGAAAAACCGGCGTGATCATGCGATAGAGGCTCACGCCGCTCGCACGCATCGCCGTGATTTCGTTCCCGGAAGAAAGGTTCCCGAACGCCATGAGTGTGGCGACGAGGACGGCCATCGGCACTGCGAGCACGAGCATCCAGGCGAGGTTCATCACGATGAGTTCGGCAATGACGCCGGCGCTCAGCCCTTTTCCTGCCAGCTGATCCATCTTCTGCATGATGAATTGCAGCAGAAAGATGAACACGAGGACGAAGACGGAGAAGAGAAACGGTGTGAGGTGCCTCTGCAGGATATGGCGTGAGAGGATGGGCATGACATGGTGAATATACTGAGAATGCCTTGTGATAACAAGTCGGGTTGGTTCCCGGCCGCAGAACGTAACATTGTTGATTTGAGATTCCGCTTTGCGTATCTTACGCGCCGTTACTCTCTCCAAAAGAGAAAAGAATCGATCTCAGACGGTTCGATGAGCCTCAACGATCTTTCCAGCCTGCGCAAAGAATACTCCCGACACTCGCTCGACGAGGCCGATGTCGATCTCAACCCGTTCGCGCAATTCAACGTCTGGTTTCAGCATGCTCAGAACGCCGGTTTGCCTGAACCGAATGCCATGGCGCTCGCGACGGCAGCAATCGACGGGAAACCCTCGGCCCGGATGGTGCTTCTGAAAGGTTTTGACGAACGCGGATTTGTGTTCTTCACGAACTATGAGGGAAGAAAGTCGCTTGAGCTTCTCCAGAATTCTCATGCGGCTTTGTTGTTCTACTGGCCGGAGCTCGAACGTCAAGTTCGGATCGAAGGCGCGGTCGAGAAAACAACGCGAAAAGAGTCGGAGGAGTATTTTCAAACCCGGCCTCTCGAAAGCAAACTGAGTGCCTGGGCTTCGAGGCAGAGCAGCGTGATTCCGGGCAGGGGTATTCTGGAGCAGAAAATGGCCGATCTGAGGGAGAAGTATCGCGATCAGGAGATTCCGGCTCCTCCTTCGTGGGGTGGATACCGTGTCCAGCCTGCGGCCTTTGAATTCTGGCAGGGGCGGGCCAACCGGCTTCATGACAGAATCCGTTACACGCTGGAAGGCGGCGTGTGGACGATCGAGCGACTCTCGCCGTGACGTCGTCGCTGACGCGAGCGTGAGTGATGCGAACCGGCACCGTCGTTCCAAAAAACCTCGGGAGATTCAGTGGTTGATTTCCTCGGAATAGCTAGAATTCTTCTCCTTATCGCTACCGTTCTGGCGTTCTCCTACGCCGCCAGAAACGTGAAGAGCATTCTGCTGCCCGCCGTGGTGCTTGTGGGTGTAGGGTTTGCGCTCTTTCTCCTTGACCTCATTCTTCGGTCGTACTTCGGGGCCGGTTTCCTTTTCGAATCGGGGACGTCAGGACCCTCGTTGATTATTCCCCAGATCGCCGGATACATCGGTCAGATCATCGGAGTGATCCTGCTCCTTTACGGTTTCTACCATGTCAACAAGGTCCTGGTCGATGTGCAGGATCGCGGGCGGATTGACGAGGAACAGCGCCTCATGGGCACGGCACTCGCGAAGAGCGAGAAGCGGTACCGCGAGTTCTTCGAGGAGGATCTCTCCGGCAATTTTATTGCCACACCGGAAGGAAGCATCATTGCCTGCAATCCGGTCTTCGCCCGCATGTTCGGCTATGCGAGCGAGGCGGAAATACTCAACACCGATGTCTCGGTTCTCTTCGAAACCAAACGGGTGTTCGAGAATTTCCTGGAGCTCATCCGCCAGCACCGGCGGCTGAGCGAGTATCAGATGATCATGAAGCGCAAAGACGACCGCCGCATTTATGTACTTGCGAACATCACGGCTGAGTTCAACGATGAGGATGAGCTGGCTCAGATTCAGGGATTCATCCTCGATGAGACGGAGAGAGTCAAGGTCGAGGAAACGTTGCGCAATAGTGTCGAACAGTTCCGTCAGGTATTTGAGAAGGGCCCAGTCGGAATGATGCTTGTGACGCTCAACGGAGACATTATCAAGGTGAACAACGCATTTTGCTCCATGGTCGGCTATTCGGAGATGGAGCTCCGGAAGGCCACCATCGACGGCATTACGCACGCGGAGGATGTCGGAAAGGATGTTGAGCGGCAGGCAATGTTGCGGGCCGGAGAGATCACGAGTTACCGCACGGAGAAGCGATTCCTCACTCACGGAGGGGAGGTCATCTGGGGTTTTGTGACAGCATCGGTCGTGCGAGAGGCTGATGGAGCGGCCCTGTATGGCGTAAGAATCATCGAGGATATCACCGCCCGCAAGAGGGGAGAGGAGGAGTTGGAGAGATCGCTCTCTGTGCTTCGCGCCACGCTGGAAGCAACAACTGATGCCATTCTCGTCGTCGATGACAGCCGCCGGGTGTTGAACTATAATCAGCGGCTCGTCGGCATGTGGCATATCCCGCGCGAACTGCTCATCGAACTCAGTGAAAACTCCATCATCGACTATATCACGTCGCAGCTTGAGAACAGGGAAAGATTCGAAGAGACACTGACGTCCGCCTACACCAATCCGGACGTGGAGAACTATGAGGTGTTGAGGATTCTGGACGGGAGAGTCGTTGAGCTGTATGCGAGGCCGCAGAGAATCTCCGGGAAGACGCGGGGAAGGGTTTGGAGTTTTCGAGATGTTTCCGTGCGCGTCCATTCAGAAGAGGAACGGAAGGTTTCGGAGGAACGCTATCGCGAGCTATTCGAGGAATCGAAGGACGCGGTATTTATCAGCACTCCGGACGGGCACTTCATCGATATCAACTCTGCAGGGGTGGAATTGTTCGGGTACGGGGGCAAAGAGGAACTCCTGGCGATCAATATTGCGCGGGAACTGTATTCTGATCCCGCTGAACGCGAACGCACGAATGTGATCCTGGCGGAGAAGGGATATATCAAAGATCACCTGACACTCGCGAAACGCAAGGATGGCAGATCGCTCGTCATCCTTGAGACGACCACCGCCATGCGTGACCAGAACGGAAAAGTGGTAATGTACCGGGGAATCATGCGAGACATCACCGAGCAGCACCGTCTCGAGGAACAACTCCGGCAGGCGCAAAGGCTGGAAAGCGTTGGCACGCTTGCGGGAGGCGTCGCTCATGATTTCAACAACATTCTCTCCATCGCGCTCGGGTACCTGACACGGCTCGACCGTCCGGAAGATCATCCGGACGTTCGCGCCAGAACAATCGACTCGATCAGAAAAGCTCTTGGCCGGGGCGCTGGATTGGTCCAACAGCTCCTTACATTCGCCCGGAAGACCAGCGGGGCAGCTGAAGCTGTTGAGGTCAATGAGGTTGTTCGCGAGCTCTCCACACTGCTGGCAGAGACGTTTCCTGCTACGATACGCTTCGAGCTCGACCTCGCCAAAGACGTCCCGCTCCTGCTGGCCGATCAAAGCCAATTCCAGCAGGCTTTGATGAATCTGTGCATCAATTCCCGTGACGCGATGTCGGAGCCGGGCGGCGGGCGCGCATCGGGAGGGACGCTGAATATCGTCACTGCATCGGTGGCGGGGAAAGAGCTGCGGCGGCGATTCGCGGGTGCATCGGAAGACCGGTATGTCCTTGTCCGCGTAACCGATACCGGCATCGGCATGGATGAGACGACGAAAAGCAGAATCTTCGAGCCGTTCTTCACAACCAAGCCGCCTGGAAAAGGAACGGGTATCGGACTTTCCGTGGTTTACGGCATCGTCGACAGCCACCGGGGATTCATTGATGTCGAATCGAAACCCGGTCAAGGCGCAACCATCTCGCTCTACTTCCCCGTGCTTCCCGTGCCGACCCCGGCAGCTCCGAGCAAAGAAGTGGTCGAACCGGAGCGCGGTACGGGCGAGGCCATCCTTCTGGTCGAAGACGAAGAAATGCTTCTCGATCTGCTGCAGGTGTTCCTCGAGGAGAATGGCTACAGGGTGCTCATTGCTCGGGACGGAATGGAAGCGGTCGAAATGTATGCGAAGCACGTAAAGGAAATCAGTGTTGTGCTGTCCGACATGGGGCTGCCGAAGCTTGGGGGCTGGGAGGCGTTCCGCCGGATGAAGGCCATCAATCCTGACGTGCGCTGCATTCTTGCAAGCGGATATTTCGACCCGGACCTTCGCGCTGACATGATCAAAGAGGGAGCGCTGGATTTTGTGCAAAAGCCGTACGTCCCGAATGTGATCCTGTCATATATCACCGCGGCAATTCGGTATTCGGGAAAAGGCCCGCTGAGGCTCTGATCGCCGGTGTGTGTCGGCCGTCAAATGATTCTTGCTATTGTTTGTGGTTTTGTTTATGTTTTTGTCAGTGTTCTAAGCAGCGCCCAGCACATCATCGCCCGGAGAGCTATCGACGAGTTCGCTACCATCCAATGCATTCAATTCTCGGGAAGTGATTCCTGATTTCGAGTACTGAGCGATTTCTAAGGGCGGCGTGAATCAAGGTAGCGTATCAAAAAGTCGAGAAACGTCCGGGCAGTGGCGACGGTCTGGAAAGGCTGCAGCAGGTATTTCGGTAGTCCTCCTGTGTTTCCTATCCTTCTGTACCTCCTTTCTTTACCCCGAAGAGAGCAAAAGACTCGATCTGAGCGCTGACGCGGCGGCGATCGATCGTGCGGATGAGCTCTTTGTACAAATCCAGGATACGACGAAGTCCCGTCGATCCGGGGTTGTCTCCCGCCGCGCCCGTGCCCTTGAGCGCAAGAAAAGCTCCATCGATACCACGGATATCACGAAAAATCCCGAGCGGATGCTCGAACTCATCCGTGCATTGCCGCGTGATTCCTCTGCGCGCCTCGAACATTTTGTACATGTGCGCAGCGACAAGCCGGCAGTGGATCCCCTTGACCCCCCGACGAGCCCGCTGTATCTCCTTGATCCGCATACCGTCCGGTCCCAGCACATCTTCGATCCCGCGCGACTTTCCTACCGGGTGAGGAAGGTCATTGGCGAGAACGATATCCGCGTTCCGCTGCAGTATTCGTTCGATGAATACCGCAAGCTTCGCCTCGATCGGCTGGTCAGGAAGAACTGGGAAGACCTTGCGCACTCCTACGAACTCGCCCTAGACAAGAAAAAGGGACTCGGGGACTTGTTCGGTCAGGTGACGAACATCGAGATACCGGTACCCAAAAACCCCCTTTTCAGCATCTTCGGTCCAAACATCATCCGGCTTCAGATCAACGGGGCTGTCGACATCCACGGCGCCTTCCGGAATACTCAATCTGACTTGTTCCAGAGCAACCCGCTTGCCCAAAGCCGCAGCGAACCGGATTTCAGTCAGGAAGTTCAGGTCAACGTCAAAGGCGAAATCGGCGACAAACTCAAGATCGACGCGGATTGGAATACGAACCGGACCTTCGAATACGAGAATCAGCTGAAGGTCCGCTACACGGGCTACGCGGACGACATCATCCAGAGCATTGAAGCGGGAAACGTCGCCCTGCCGACGAATTCGTCGTTCATCAGCAGCAGCTCAGCCCTTTTTGGTATCAAAGCCGGATTCCAGTTCGGTCCTTTGAAACTGACAACTGTTGCCTCGCAAAAGAAGGGGCAGGTCAAGCAGCTCTCCGTGTCGGGAGGCGGACGGCCTACGCCGTTTGAGAAGCGCGCGACAGATTACTCCCAGGATCACTACGTCGTTGACACGAGCTACATTGCCTTGTTCGATGACGCCTATTTGTTCATCCCTCCGAAGGTGAATAATTCCAAGCAGATCAGGGACATGGAGGTATGGGTGACCCGTATCGGCAATGAAGATCCAAACGAGCGCGATGCAGTAGCATTCATGGATCAACAACAGGTACTCGACACCCAGAAAGATCCTGTTGCGCGGCGATTGGAGTACGATATGGTGCCTGGCCAGGTTGAGGTGGGGCGTTTTGTACGATTGGATGTGGGAGTCGACTATTCGTACCACGAATATGCCGGGTATATCACGTTGAACAGGGCGCTCCAACCCGAGCAGGCGATCGCGGTTGCCTATTCGATACCTGATCCGTTCGATCCGAGAAAAGCTCTTGATATCGGCACCTTCGCATCGCGCGACACGGCAAGGTCCCAAAAACTCGTGTTGAAGCTCGTGCGTCCGCAGAAACTTGGCCCGCAGTACAAGACGGCATGGCGGATGATGCTCAAGAACTTCTACAATCTTGGAGGTCGCGGAATCAAGAAGGAGGGCTTTGAGCTTAAGATCTTTTACGAGGTTCCGGGAAGGGAGCCTCAGGACAACCTCGATGATATCAACTTGATCGAGTTGTTTGGACTTGACCGCTATGGTGAGCAGCAAGGCACGGGCCCGGACGGAAAGTTTGATTTTACCCCCATGCTCACAATTGACGAGAACAGGGGTGAACTGATTTTCCCGCGCACGGAGCCCTTCCGCGAAGGGATACGTCAGTATTTCCTCTCGAAAGGCCTCCCCGTTGCGAAAGCGGATTCGTTTACCTTCGGCGAAGTCTACGACACGACGTTCAACGGCGCATCGAACAGCGCCCGAAACAAGTTCCTCATTCGAGGGTCAACGTCCTCGGCGATGGCTTCCTCGTATCAGGTCGGCTTCAATATTGTTGAAGGCAGCGTCAAAGTTCTTGCGAACGGAAACCCGGCACAGTTGGGGGTCGATTACACGGTCGACTATGTGTCCGGTCAGGTGTCGGTCAAAAACCAGGCGCTGCTGGTGCCCGGCGTCAATCTTCAGATTCAGTACGAAGCGAACGATCTCCTTCAACTGGCATCAAAATCTCTCCTTGGTGCAAGGGGAGAAGTCGATGTGGGGAAGACCTCCTCGCTCGGCTTCACCGTGATGAACCTGAGCCAGCAATCGCTGAGCGACAAGATTCGTCTCGGCGAAGAGCCGATCAGCAATACGATCATGGGTTTTGACGGCGGAACGACGCTGAACCTTGATTTCCTGACCCGGGCTGTGAACTGGCTGCCGGGAGTGCAGACGAATTCGCCCTCGGCATTCACCGTCAAAGGCGAAGCGGCCTACATGTCACCCGATCCCAACACGCGCAAGAGCCCGATCTCCATCGACGGCGGATCGGCGGTGGCCTACGTGGATGATTTCGAAGGCGCGCGAAGGCCGATTCCGCTCGGTGTCAATTTCGGGGCATGGCGCGACGCGAGCCCGCCTGATTTCCTGCAAAATCTCGATGTGCCGACCAAGCTCAAGAACGACGAGAAAATGGAATACAAGGCGAAGATGGTCTGGTTCAATATCTCGCCCAGTGACGTGTCGGCAACTGAGATTTGGCCGAAGAAGAGTGTGCGCGCAGGTGAAGACCAGGTCACCGTCCTCAATCTCTGGTTCAGGCCGAATATTCGGGCGCCGTACAACTACTCGCTGGATCTGGGCGGGAAGCTCCTTGCCAATCCTCAAAAGGCGTGGTCGGGTATTCAGAGGCTGATCGGATCGACCACAACCAACCTGCTCGATGACAACATCAACTTCATTGAGCTGTGGGTGCATCTGGACAAAGTGCAGCCGACCGTGAAGCTCAACATTGACCTCGGCCTGATCAGTGAAGATGTCATCCCGAACGGAAAGCTCAACACGGAAGACGGACTGGACGGCGGATATCTCAACGGAATTCTTGCGGTGGAAGAAGACGTCGGTATCGATAGGATCGCCAATGATGCGGAGCGGACGGAGTATGCAGATTTTGTCGGCAAGTATCCACAGTACAACGATGATCCCTCGGGGGATGATTGGAAGCGCCCGGTTTCCAGCTCACTCAAGTGGACCGATTACGACGGACTGAACGGCACGGAGAACAACAGAGAAAGTGACGTTGGCCGCTATCCGGACAGTGAAGATTTGAACCGCAACAATGTGCTTGACCGGAGCAACAGTTACTTTGAGTACGAAATTCCTCTTGATACAGCGAGTCTGGAATTCCAGCAATACCTCGGCGGCAGCAATAACGGCTGGCATCAGATACGGATTCCGCTGAATGCATTCAAGCGCAAAGTCGGCGAGCCGTCATTTGGAACGGTCGAAGGGATTCGTGTCTGGCTGACCGGTGCACAGGAGGAAGTGCAACTTCGGATTGCGGAGTTCAACCTCATTGGCAACCAGTGGGAAGAGCTTGTGAAGAATGACACGACCTTCCGCATCGGAGTCGTCAACCTCGAGGATAATCCGGATTACAATTCCCCTTCTTCCCTGCCGCGGCAGCGCGATCCCAACCGCCCGGATCAGAATATCCTGCTGAATGAACAATCGCTCGATCTGATCGTCAACGGACTGAGAGACGGTGAATCCCGGCAGGCGATCAAGCGCTTCCCGACCCGGCCGCTCGACTTGTTCAGCTACGCCGCGATGAGAATGTTTGTCCACGGCGACGAACGGCTCGCCACGAGAGTTCATTATGTCGATACGACGAACTACGATCTGGAGATCTTTGTCCGGTTCGGATCGGATTCTCTGAACTACTACGAATATCGCGCTCCGCTGCAGCCGGGATGGGACGCCAACAACATCGACATCACCTTTGCCGAAATCACCGCTCTGAAGCTTGGACGAGACAGTGCCGGCGTGTTGAGCCAGAGGGTCCCCGTGCGCAATGGCCCGTCCGGAGCGACGTTCCGCGTCCGGGGGCAGCCCACGCTGACGAATATCAGATTGATCGTGGTTGGTGTTGAAAATCCCCCCAACAAGGGCTCGACGGTCGTAACGACCGACGTGTGGGTGAATGAACTGCGCTTGACGAACGTCGACAATACACCAGGGTGGGCGTATCGGTTTGACACATCTCTCAAGATAGCCGACATTGCCAGCGTGGCATTCAACATGACGCAGCGGGATCCGAGCTTCCACTCGCTTGAAGACCGCTTCGGATCGCGCAATCAGGACAGGAACTGGGCCATCTCCGCGTCGCTGGGCCTCGAACGGCTTCTCCCGCAAAGCTGGAATGGAACGAGCCTGGCCATTTCTTACTCGCGCGTCGAGGCAATGCAAAATCCCAAATATATGCCCGGTACGGATATCCTCGTCGATGAAGCTGTAAGCCGCACAGCGAATCTCGAGCGCCAACGTGGGACGTCCGAGAAAGAAACGCAGGCTCGGGCCGACTCTGTCCGACTCATCACACAATCGCTTAATGTTTCTGAGACGATCGCTTTGCCGAACATCAAGCTCAATGTTCCGATCGATTCCTGGCTCGTGACGGAAACAATCAACAAACTGTCGTTTTCGTATTCCTTGACGCGCTCTTCTCAACGAAGCCCCGTTACTTCTTCGTTCTCACAGTGGCAGTGGAACGCGCGGGTGGGGTATGGACTCCAATTCAGCGACAGGAACTACTTTTCCCCCTTCTCGATTTTCGGGAATTTCTTCCTGTTCAAACCCTGGAAGGATATGAAAATCTTCTTCACACCCCGGACATTCAACGTTTCAGCCACGCTGACACGCGGGCAGACGAGCGAGCAAGCGAGAAACCAATTGGCGCCGAAACCGACCGTCCGCAGTTTCGCCGGCTCAAGGTCCATGAATTTCGCCTGGCAATTGAGTGACGGTGGTTTGGTGAACCTTGGAACGGACTACAGTCTTGATGTCTCGAGCACGCTGTTGGGGTTCGAGCAGGATGCTCTGGGCCGTCAACGTTCGTTCACGGAAATTCTCTCCAATATGCTCGGGAAGTCGAGGCTCGTTGACTTCGGAACGGACCTTACCTACGGCCAATCCGTGAATCTGAATCCCCGGCTTGTCGTTCCTCCGATTCTGAGTCTCGATAAATTCATAATCATCGGGGCCAGGTACTCGGCCCGCTACGATTGGGTGAACAATCTCCAGGCCGGCGAGCTCGGAAAGAGCGCGGGCAACACCGGCCTGTTGAGCGGCAATTTCGATGTCAATCTCAAAATGATCGGGAACGAAATATGGTCGCAGGCCCAGCCGCAGCGTGAGGTCGTGCCGGGCGACTCCGGGAAGTCCGGCCCCCCCGTGGATATGCTCCAAACGCTCGATCGTGTTTCCAGAATACTCTTCAAGATCCCGATCTTTGATTTCGAGAAGATCAGTCTTCAGTTCACTCAAAACTCAAGAAGCCAGAACAGCGGCATCGTCGGGCGTCCCGGGTTCGCGAATTTCTTCGGCCGCGTACCGTTCTTTCAGAACTCCCTGGTCGAGAACGGCCCCTCCATGCTGTACCAGCTCGGCCTGGCGTCCGACCCTCACGGGGAGGTGATCATGAAGACGATGGGAAAATTCCCGTTCTTCACCGGATACACGCTTCCCGGCCTCCGCGCCCCGAATGGAAACCTTGTCGATGTTTATTCCCAGACCAACCGCATCACCATGCGGACCAACCGTTCGCTCTGGGATGGTGCGAGCCTCGACCTGACCTGGAGCCTTGACTGGAGCTACAACTCCAACCGGACGCTTCTCTCGGACAGTCTTGGGTTCACGACTGTCAATAATACCGTCATCAGCGGGGATGTCGGCAGGTCGTATCTCTCGTTTCCGTCGTTCGCATTCTTCAAATTCCTGAAGACCAGCGTCGCGGAGGTGCAATTGCAATATGTCGCGATGCGCGACGACCCGAATGACCTTCGGACCGATGACGCCAAAATCGCTGAGGCCTTTGAGACAGGAATGGAAGCGCTCCCCTTCGGCAAGAAATTCCTGAGCAAGCTCATGCCGCGGCCCAACTGGACATTCAGGTGGGACGGACTCGAGAAATTGCCGCTGATCAGCAGCTTTGCCACGAGAATCTCGATCGACCACCAATACACCTCCGGATTCAAGATGCGGTGGAGAATTGCGCCAACCGGTGACGAGATCACCGAAAGCCAGCAGGTGACATACGGATTTGCACCTCTGATCGGAGTGAACATAACGTTCAAGCAGCTGATGAAAGGGAATTTCAGCACAAGCATCCGGTACGGTACCTCTACCAGCTATGATCTGACGCCGTCGAACCGCAATATTGTGCAGAATGATCTTACCGACATCAGCGTCAGCCTGGATTTCTCGCGGCAAGGATTCGAATTTCCGTTCTTTGGATTGTCGCTCTCAAACGATATTACGATCCGGATGACCTATGGATACGGCAAAAATTCCCGCCGCCTCTACGACCTGCAGGCGGAGGTTTTCCGCAAAGACGGCACGCCGCTCGAAGGATCGAGCCGCACCAGTTTTGAACCGCGCATACAGTACATCCTGAGCTCACGAGTCACAGCTTCGGTCTATTACAAGTACACGAGAATCAAGCCTGATGAAGGCGGATCGCGTATCCCCGGCTCGACCACAAACGAAGGAGGCCTGGATGTGCGTGTGGCGATCCAGCCGTAATCTTCTTCAACATCCTCAGCCACAACAAAGGCACACCTGCTGACATTGTTCACGAGTTCTTAGTTCACTATTCGCTGAACATTTTACCGGAGGGTGCCATGAGTGTCACATCGAGCGTCAAAACGTGGGCAGTGTGTTTCGGTCTTTATTCCCTGGTCGGCGGTGTGGCCATCGCGGGAGCGGACAGCACAGCGAAGATTCAGTGTGTTGGATTTCCTGAACTGGCACTCGTTCATCGCTCCGAGCTACCGGATCGTTTGAGATCAATGCTGGACGATCTCATCAAGAATCGGGTCAAGTGGCAGAGAAATTGAACATCGCGCCGGCACGATTGTGCAGGGAGGCCCGGTTCATTGATTCTGGGGCGTTTAATGGGTACCATCGAAAAGGAAGAAAATGACGAAGAAAAGAATATTGTGGGTAGATGATGAAATCGACCTTCTCCGGGCGCACGTCCGCCTCCTGGAGGAGAAAGGCTACACCGTTGAGGTGGCTGCCAATGGTGAAGACGCCATCGAAATGGCGCGGGAGAAGGGCTACGACCTTGTGTTCCTCGACGAGATGATGCCCGGAATCGGCGGTTTGCAGACCTTGTCTAAAATGAAGGAAATGGCCCCGAACTTGCCCATCGTCATGGTGACAAAGAATGAGGCAGAAAGCCTGATGGAGGAGGCGATCGGTGGAAAGATCAGCGACTATCTGACGAAGCCCGTCAACCCGAGTCAGGTGTTGATGGCGTGCAAGAAGATCCTCGAGGCAAAGAAAATCGCAGGCGAGCATGTTTCGCGCGACTACTCCCAGGAATTCAGCCAGATCTCACTTTCCCTGATGAATCCGCTGTCGCACGAAGAGTGGTACGAACTTTATACAAAGCTGACCAACTGGGACATGGAGCTGGATGAGCACCCTGAGCTCGGCCTGCGGCAGACGTTGCTCGACCAGAAGCGCGAATGCAACGCCGAATTCGGCAAGTTCGTGGAAAAGAACTACCGTACATGGATCGAGCAGGGTCCGGAGGCTCCGATCCTCTCGACGAAGGTTGTCGAACATTTTGTGATCCCCGAGCTCGAGAAGAGCACTCCGGTCTTCCTCTTCATCATCGACTGCCTGCGCCTCGACCAGTGGATGGTCATGGAGCAGCTCCTGGCCGATTACTTCTCCATCGAACGCGCGTACCAATTCAGCATTCTCCCGACCGCCACGCCGTACTCCAGGAATGCCATCTTCAGCGGACTTTTTCCCATTGAGCTGGAACAGCGCTTTCCGGAGATCTGGAAGCCGGGAGAGGATGATGAGAACAGCAGAAACAGGGACGAGCATCAGCTCCTGGATAAGCTCCTCGAACGCAAGCGCATCACACTCAAACCGGAATCGAAGTATGTGAAAATTCTCGACGCGGAGTTCGGCCGCCAGGTCGAAGGAAATATTCTCTCTTACATGAAGTCGAAACTGACCGCGGTCGTTGTCAATTTTGTCGATATGCTGGCGCATGGACGGTCGGATTCTCCGCTTCTCAAGGAAATCGCCCCGGATGAAGCGGCTTACCGATCGTTGACGCGTTCGTGGTTTCAGCATTCCTCTCTCTTCGGCATGCTCAAGTCGCTCGCGGCTCAGAAAGACGTAACGATCATTCTGACATCCGACCACGGGAGCGTCCGGTGCCTGAGGGGTTCGAAAGTGATCGGCGACCGGGAAGCTTCGACGAACCTCCGTTACAAATTCGGCCGCAACCTGCGTGTCGATGACCGCCAGGCCGTTTTTGTCAAGAATCCAAAAGACTACATGCTGCCCCGGGCCAGCGTCACGACGACGTATGTCCTCGCCAAAGAGGACTACTACTTTGTCTATCCGACAGATTATCACAAGTACCTCAACCAATACCGTGACAGCTTCCAGCATGGCGGTATTTCGATGGAAGAAATGATGCTCCCGGTCGTCAAACTCACACCAAAGCGTTAAACCGGCCGCAGATGCGCACAGAGCATACGACATCATCGGAAGAAGCGACGCGTGCGCTCGCGCGTTCGTTCGCTTTGCAGCTCAATCGCGGCGACGTCGTCGCGCTGCAGGGGGAGCTCGGTACCGGCAAAACCCGCTTCGTCAAAGGGATATGCGAAGCCTTCGAGGCAAGCCGGCATGTATCGAGCCCGAGCTTCGTTATTCTGAACCGGTACGAGGGCCGGGATCGGAGTCATCGTCCTCTCTACCTCTACCATCTGGACCTCTATCGTGTGAAATCTGTTGAGGAGATTTACGATCTGGGATTCGAGGAATTTGCATACGGCGACAATGTGACCCTCATCGAGTGGTCTGAACAGCTGGGCGGACTCTTGCCGTCAAGGCGCTTCGAAGTGCAATTGTCTTACGGTGATGCGGAGGACCAACGTCGGATTTCCATCGAGCTCGTGGAATCTCCCGCCCCGCCGGTAGAAGGGTAGTCAATTTAGAAGCAAGTGCAAAAGCTTCAGTTTTGCCGTGAGGAATGGACCTTTAGGGACGTGATAATTCTCGGCCTGGAAACTTCGACTGCTGTTTGCTCCGTCGGTCTCTACCGAACCGGTGTGGCTGAGCTTGAGCAGTCGATTCAGGAGTCGCATATTCATTCAGAAAAGCTGCTGACGCTTGTTCAGCAGGTAACGGGCACTGCGGGGATCACGCTGCATCAGCTCGATGCAATTGCCGTTTCGATAGGTCCGGGATCGTTCACAGGTCTGCGCATAGGTCTCAGCACGGCTAAGGGCATGGCTTTTGCCCTTGACAAACCGCTGGTTGCCGTACCAACGTTTGACGCTATTGCCGAGAGCGGGCGGCAATGGCACACGGCAGTAAAATCGTTGGTGGTCCTCGTCGATGCGAAGAAGGATGAATGGTTTGCGAGGGCGTACCGCATCGTCGATGGAGCTGCAGAGGCCGCGGGGCGTCTTGCCATCTCAGACCTCGGGGCGGTGGTTCGCAGCCTGACAAACGAGTCATCGACGCTGGTATTGACAGACAAAGTCAGTGAATTGCGGAAGATCGTCGGCGAGGCGGTTCAAGTGGAAGATGTGCATCCCTATTGTCGCGGCAGCGTTGTTGCCGCGCTGGGAGCGAAAAAGGCAGCGGCGGGCGAATTTGCAGGCGCAGCGGCGTTGGAACCTCTGTACCTCAAAGATTTTCTGGTCCGAACCCTTCCGGCATCAGCGTAATTTTGTTACATTCTCTCTGGAAGTCATCTCAAAAAACTCACGCCCGCCTGACCTTTGGCACTCTCTGAGGCGGGCAGGCAAAGGCGCGAAGTCCCGCTCTTGGATTCCGCCCCTAAGCGGGATTCGGAAGGCGAACCGCAAAGGGGAGAAACAATTACTCTTTTTGGCGACTTTGTTTACCCCGACATCCTGAGCGGCCCCGGGCGAGCGGAGCGAGTCGAGGGGGAGCCGAAGGATTGGTCGGGGCGACTTGGCGTGAGACCGTCTTTTCTCTTGAGAGTGTTTTTGAGATAGATTCTAGTCTTCTACAAGGAGATTCCTATGGCATGGTTCAGGCGTTCGAAAGAGAACATCTCGTCTGACGGGACGAAGAAGGACATTCCGGATGGTCAATGGACAAAGTGCGAAGGGTGCACGGAGATGATCCACCGGAGGCAGCTCGAGCAGAATTATTACACGTGCATGAAGTGCGGATACCATTTCCGGATCGGGAGCAAGGAGTACTTCGAGCTTCTCCTCGACGAAAAGTCATTCAAGGAGACCGACGCAAAGGTGCGGTCCGTCGATCCGCTGAATTTCGTCGACACCAAGAAATACAGCGATCGTCTCAAAGATACCATCCGCAAGAGCGGTCTCAACGATGCCGTTCGCACGGGGACGGGAAAGATCAACGGAATCTCTGTCGTCATCGCGTGCATGGATTTCTCATTCATAGGCGGCAGTATGGGTTCGGCGGTGGGGGAGAAGATCGCGCGTGCGATTGACCGCGCTATCGAGAAGCGTCAAGCGCTCATTATTATCTCCTCGAGCGGCGGAGCCCGCATGATGGAGGCTGCCTACTCACTTATGCAGCTCGCGAAGACGAGCGCGAAGCTCGCGCAATTGTCCGATGCAGGTGTTCCCTATGTTTCTGTGATGACCGATCCTACGACCGGCGGCGTCACCGCCAGTTATGCAATGCTGGGTGATGTTCATATCGCGGAGCAGGGAGCTCTCATCGGCTTCGCCGGGCCAAGGGTCATCAAGCAAACGATCGGACGCGATCTTCCGAAAGGCTTTCAGCGGGCCGAATTCCTGCAGGAAAAAGGATTTATCGACATCGTCCTTCACCGGAAGGATTTGAAGGAGACGATTACGAAGGTTCTGAACATGTTGCAGGATTAGTGAGCCCTTAATCCTGAAAAGAATCGTCACAAAGTCACTAAGTCACAAAGTCGAAATTCAGATTCTTAGTGTCTTTGTGACTTCGTGGCAAGAGGAATAGATACTTCCGTTTCCCACCTCACGATGACGAATCCGCCCACAAAAGCTTCCCAACGTCCCCTAGCGGCAGTGATCATGGCTGCAGGTCAGGGAAAGAGGATGAAAGATCCTTCCCGGGCCAAGGTCCTGTATGAGCTCAACGGAAAACCGATGATCCACTATGTGGTCGATCTCGCGCTCGAGTTGGGGACCAAACCGGTTGTTGTCATCGTCGGCCATCAGCGCCAACTTGTGATTGACTATCTTGGCAAGAGTCATCCCATGGTCGCCTGTGCGATCCAGGCTGAGCAATTGGGCACCGGGCATGCCGTGATGCAGGCCGAACCGGCTCTCGAAGGTTTCCGCGGCGATGTCGTGGTGCTTTCCGGGGACGTTCCTTTGCTGACCAGGAAGACGATGGAGAGTCTCATAACGCATCACCGAACGACCGGTGCAGCAGCAACCATTCTGACTGCAATCATGCAAGATCCAACGGGTTACGGGAGAATGATCCGAAACGCCGATGGATCCGTCAAAAGGATTGTAGAGCACAAGGATGCTACGGATTCGGAACGGGCCATCAAGGAAATGAATTCCGGAATTTACGTGTTTGACAAGGAGAGGCTTTTCGAGGCGCTTCAGAATATCTTGCCTGACAATGCTCAGCACGAGTACTATTTGACGGACGTCTTCGAATTCTTCTGGAAGAAACAATGGACTGTTTCGGCGCTCGTTGGCGACTCCGTGGATGAAATTCACGGGATCAATACCTTTGAGCAGCTTGAGCAGGCACGGGGGATTCTCGCATCCCGGGCGATAGCTGTGTAGCGGCTGCCCGCCGGGCAGCCTTGACAATCACTCTACATTTGAGTATCATTCTCCCAGAATTGGTCATTGTTATGGAGGAATCGCGATGAGGAAGATAGTGGGTGGAGGGCTGGTTGTTGTGCTGCTGTGGTTCTCGACTGCCTCGGCGCAGTTCAAGTCGACCCCGGAATCCCGGCAAAGTGTCACAGGTTCTCTCCTCCGTCCGGATGAGGGGGGGATTCTCTTCAACCTGTTCAACCCCAACAACTTCAGCATGCATCACAGCTTCTCGCTTTCGTATCTTACCGGCGGGGGGCAGGGGTTGTCGATGGGTGTCTATACGAACAGCATGATGTACAGATTCTCCGATGATCTGGACGTTCGGGCGGATGTCAGCCTGATGGCATCGCCGTACAACACGCTTGGCAAGCAATATCAGAACAGCCTCAGCGGCTTGTTCCTCAACCGCGCGGAGCTGAACTATCGCCCGTGGAAAAACGCCTTGTTCCAGATCCAGTACTTCCAGCTTCCCCCGAATTATTTCATGGGGTACGGAAACCGGTACGGACACAGTTTCTTTGATGGTATCGATCGATACCAGGACGCAACACACTAGCGCTGGCCATTGAACAGTAGCATTTCTTTCTTACCGAGCGTGGATGATCCGCGAAGCCGGATAAGCGCTCGGTTTTTTTGTACCCTCAATCCATGAACGAGTATCATCAGACCGGGGAGAACATCCCGGAAGAACACAATCCGGAGACTGTCGCCCCGGGCTCTCCGAAGCCGAAACCGAGGCGGAAGTCTTTCAGTTGGAAGGGTGCGGGCTCCAACGGCCTGATCGTAGCGTTCGCCGTCGTTGTGCTGTTCCTGATCTGGTCGTTCGTGCACCGGATGTTTATCGACCCGCCGGTCGAACCCGAAATTGTGAAGGGCGGGAAAGCGCACACGATCCAGCTTGATGTGTTAAACGGGTCGGGTACCCCAAAACTGAGCCAGCGGTTCACAGATTACCTTCGCTCCCGCGGTTTTGATGTGGTGGAAATGGGGAACTATAAGGATTCCCGGGTCGAGCAAACCCGCGTCATCGACCGGGCGGGAAACCTGGCGGCTGCACAGCAGGTTGCAGAAGCGCTCGGTGTTCCAGTAGAGCGAGTCACGCAACAGATCGACCGCACTGCCTATCTCGATGTCTCAGTCGTCATCGGGAAGGACTACCGGTCTCTCAAACCTCTTCAGTAACGAGACGGAGGAACTCATCTTGACTTCGAGAACTCTTGCCAAGAAGGCCGCGGAATTTGCGCTCTCAAAAAAGGCGTCCGATGTCCTTCTCATGGATCTCCGGAAACTCAGCGCACCGGCCGACTTCTTTGTCCTTTGCTCGGCCGATTCCGATACTCATGTGAGAGCAATCGCGGATGCCGTGCGTCATGGAACGGACGAAATCGGCGTGCGTTTATGGCAATCGGAGGGGTTCACAGGTATGACCTGGATCATTCTCGACTATGTTGATGTCGTCGTTCACGTCTTCAAGAAGGATGTTCGATCGTTTTACAACCTTGAGCGCCTGTGGGGAGATGCCGTGTTGACCCATGTCGCAGATACCCCGCCCGAACCGAAGGCGGCCGCAGAAACGATCCGAAAGCGCCCCCGGAAAACGGCAGCGCGAACGACAAAGAAATCCCGAACGCCGAAGTAGAAATTCCCGATGAAACGGTATCTCTCTGAAAAAATATCGGCTGCCCTCGCTTCCCTCAACTACCTTCAGTCGGCCAAACTGACGTTTGAAAAGCCGCGCGTCGAAGCGCATGGCGATCTCACGACAAACGTGGCCATGCTACTCGCGAAATCCCTCGGCAAAAATCCGAGGGTGATCGCGCAAGAAATCGTCTCCGCCCTCACGATTGAGCCGGAGAGTATCTCGAAGGTGGAAATCGCAGGGCCGGGATTCATCAATGTTCGGTTCACGGAAGGATTCTTCAACCGGCAAGTCGCTGTCATTCTCGGGCAGGGCGACACTTTCGGCCGTTCGGATGTCGGAGCAAAGAAGAAAACCCAGGTTGAATTTGTCAGCGCGAACCCGACAGGACCGCTCAGCGTCGGCCATGGACGTCAGGCGGCCATCGGTGATACGCTTGCCAATTTGCTCGAGTGGACCAACCATGATGTGACGAGGGAGTACTACTACAACAATGCGGGCCGGCAGATGCGTATGCTGGCAGAGTCAACGTATGCGCGCTACCGCCAGCTTTTTGATTCCGTATACGCCTTTCCTGACGACGGATATCAAGGCGAATACATACGGGAAATTGCCGAAAAACTGAAAGAGGCAAAAGGCGACAGCCTCTGCCGCCTTGAGAATGAGCAGGCAATTGAACAATCGAAAGCGTATGCCGAGGCGGCCCTCTTCGAGGCCATTAAGAAGGTGCTAGGCCGCATGGGTGTCCATTTCGATGTATTCTTCAACGAGGACTCCCTCTACAAGGATGGGCTCATCAATGAGGTGGTGGCAGAATTCCGCCGTCAGGGTCTGGCCTACGACAAAGACGGCGCGGTCTGGCTCAAGGCGACCGCACTCGGACTTGACCAGGACCGGGTCATTGTGAAGAGCACGGGGGAGCCAACATACCGGTTGCCCGATATAGCCTATCATCGGGAGAAATTCCGACGGGGATTCGAGCTTGTTGTGGATGTCTTCGGGGCGGACCACATCGCCACCATTCCCGATGTTCTCGCCGGCGTCCGTGCTCTCGGGTACGACCCGGAGAAGGTCAAAGTGGTTATCCATCAGTTTGTGACGCTGATGAGGGATGGCCAGCAGGTGAAGATGTCGAAACGGTCGGCGAACTTCGTGACACTCGATGAGCTCATTGATGAAGTTGGATCGGATGCGGTTCGATTCTTCTTCCTTATGCGCGGAGTGTCGACCCATCTCGAATTTGACCTGAACCTGGCGCTCGAACAGTCCGAGAAGAATCCCGTCTACTACGTCCAGTACGCTCACGCCCGGATCGCCAGCATCCTCCGATTCGCCGAGACTGAAGGATTGCTGACCCTTGAAGTCCGGAGCGGCGCGGGGGTGAAGCTCGAGGTGCTGGTACAGCTGGAAGAGATAGCGCTTGTGAAGCTTCTGCTCGAGTTTCCCGAGATCGTCGAGTCGGCCTGTTTCGGATTTGAGCCGCAGCGCCTCACGACCTATTTGCATGACGTCGCTACGTCATTTCACAAGTTCTATCATGAGCATCGGGTTGTCATCCCCGAGCGCGACATCTCGCAGGCTCGCCTGGCACTCTGTCAGGCGACAAAGACGGTGCTCTCAAATGGGTGCAAAATACTGGGGATTTCAGCGCCCGAGCGCATGTAGCGCCTCATCGGTCCAGGTTGACACTGGATCGATTTTTCAGTACGTTCTTGAAGCATTCACAACAACACCGGGGTCTACTACACCTTCCTCTTGATACTGCTTTAGTGGCACTTTCTGGCGGCAAATCTTTTCATTGTTCGTCCCATTCAAATCACATTGAGAACAGGGCTCTTCTGCCTTTTTTCTTCGGGCTTTGTTCTGTACATTTGCAGCCTTATTACGGATGACTTGTGACGTTTCGGATCGGAAATATTGAGGGCGTGGTTGTTCGGGATCTCGCCCGGCACACGGACGAACGCGGCTGGCTCACAGAACTCTATCGGTCGGATGAGGTGGAGGCCGCTTCGCTCCCCGCCATGGCCTACCTATCGGCCACAGAGCCCGGGGCCGTGAGGGGACCGCACGAGCATCGCGATCAGGCCGACTACTTCTGTTTTATAGGGCCGTCGATGTTTCAGATCTATCTATGGGACAACCGCAGCTTCTCGCCGACCTACGGCAACAGAATGATCCTTGAGGCAGGCCAGGCTCGGGCCCTCATGCTCATCATACCGGCAGGCGTGGTTCACGCGTACAAGAATATCGGCACGGTCCCGGGGTGGGCCATCAATCTTCCGAATCGCCTTTACGCCGGTGCGGGCCGGAAAGATGTGGTCGACGAGTTCCGGCACGAAAACGATCCAAATACCGAGTTTAAGCTGGATTAGTACTCGAATTTTCATGGAAGTGAACAGTGAAAAGTGAATTGTGAATTGTAGGTTTCAATCCTGTAGCGCCAACTCTAAATCACAAACTCGATACTAGAAACTCGATAAATGAACCTCCTTATAACCGGCGGAGCCGGATTTATCGGCAGTAACTTTGTGCATCACATGTTGGTCGCACATCCGGACCACCGGATTGTGAATCTTGATAAGCTGACATATGCGGGGAACCTCGAGAATCTTCGTGCCATCGAGAAGGACGCTCGTTACACATTCGTCCATGGCGACATTTGTGACGCGGACCTCGTGCGCTCGCTTCTCCCGCAGCATAAAATCGACTCCATCGTTAATTTTGCAGCTGAGTCACATGTCGACCGGAGTATCCTGGGAGCGTCCGAATTCGTGCGAACGAATGTGATGGGGACGACGGTTCTGCTGGAGGCTTCCAAAGAATATCCTCTCACGAAATTTGTGCACGTCTCGACCGACGAAGTGTATGGATCTCTCGGCTCGGAGGGGCGGTTCACGGAGACTTCGCCGCTCCACCCCAACAGCCCATATGCTGCGAGCAAGGCCGCTGCAGATCTTCTGGCCCTTTCCTATCAGCACACCTTCGGCCTTCCGTTGGTGATTACGCGCTGTTCGAACAATTACGGGCCTTATCAGTTTCCTGAAAAGCTCATCCCGCTGATGATCGCCAATGCGATGAACGACAAGCCGCTTCCGGTGTATGGCGACGGAGGCAACGTACGGGACTGGATTCACGTGACGGATCATTGCTCGGCAATCGACACCGTGCTTCAAAAAGGCGTTTCCGGGAAGGTGTACAACATCGGCGGCAAATCCGAGCGAAAAAATATCGATGTCGTTAAGATCATCTTGAAGACGCTCGGCAAGCAGGAATCTCTCATCACGTACGTGAAAGACCGGCCCGGGCATGATCGTCGTTACGCGATCGACGGAGCACAAATCGAGCGCGAGCTCGGCTGGCGCCCGTCGGTAGCGTTCGAAACCGGCATTGCCCGCACTATCGCGTGGTACCGAGAAAACACCGCGTGGTGGCAGAGAATCATCAGCGGTGAATACAAAGAGTACTATAAGCGGATGTATCAGGGAAGAGAGTTGAAAGAGGAATCGGGTCATTGAGTCATCGGGTGATCGGGTTATTTAACCACGTAACCAATTTCCGCCGACTTGTCCACCGTCTGCTTGGCGGAAGGCGGGTGGGCCTCCGGCCCAAACCAGTCAACCAGTTAACCAACTAACCAATTATCCACTCAACGGTTTCGTCATCTATTGAAGACCATCATCAGCGTCGTCGGAGCCCGGCCGAACTTCATGAAAGTGGCTCCCTTGCACAAGGCGTTCCTGCGGCACACGGATCGCATCCGGCATCTGATCGTCCATACGGGACAACACTATGACGAAGCGATGTCGAAGGTGTTCTTTGACGACCTGGAGCTCCCGCAGCCGGATTTCTATCTGGGAGTAGGCTCCGGGACCCATGCCGAGCAGACGGCGCGCATCATGGTGGAATTCGAGAAAGTGCTTGAGCGGGTGAAACCGGACCTTACGCTTGTGGTCGGTGACGTGAATTCCACGGTTGCGTGCAGCCTCGTCAGTGTAAAAATGGGGATTCCCGTCGCTCACGTCGAAGCGGGCCTGCGAAGTCGTGACCGGACGATGCCGGAGGAGATCAACAGGATACTGACCGACGCAGTCTCCGACTACCTGTTCGTGAGCGAGCCGAGCGGGTTGGAGAATCTTCGGAAGGAGGGCGTCGCTCCGGAGAAGATTCACTTCGTCGGCAACGTGATGATTGATTCACTTGTGCGGTATCGTGAGAAGGCAAAGAGCTCGACCATGATGCACAAGCTCGGTGTCAAGACCCGCGCTTTCACGCTCGTCACGCTCCATCGTCCGAACAATGTCGATACCGCCGAGGGGCTCGGGAAGATTCTGACGCTGTTCGAACGGATTGCCTTCCATTCGACCATTGTGTTTCCGGTTCATCCCCGGACCACCAAGATGCTTGCGCTTCACGGCATGCTTGAGCGGGCGGAAGCAATGAACAATTTGAAACGCGTTGATCCTGTCGGCTATCTCGATTTCATTCATCTTCTCGACAACGCGCAGCTTGTCATAACGGATTCGGGCGGGATTCAGGAGGAAACAACCTATGTGGGCGTGCCCTGTCTGACCCTTCGCGAGAATACCGAGCGGCCGGTGACGTGCGACATCGGCACAAACGAGCTCTGCGGACTCGATGTTGAGAAGGTGATCGATCGGGCCGAAGCTGTTTTCAGCGGCAACGGGAAAAAAGGGCAGGTGCCCGACCTCTGGGACGGCAACGCGGCAAAACGTATTATCGATGTGCTCATCAGCAAGATCTAAGGAGAATGTATCATGATGCATCTGCATGCGCGGAACCTGTCGGCGATCGCTTTGCTCGGTTGTGTCGCCGCATTTGCCCAGGTGAAGGAAACCCCCACAACGCGGGATAAGGGCCTCGACCTTCAGCAGAATGCCGCTGCCTTGACAAGGGAGGACCTTACCTCCCGGGTTTCTTCGATTCCGATGGAAGGGTCGATTCATCCGGACCGCTACACGGTCGGGCCGTCGGACGTTTTCCAGCTCGGGATCTGGGGACCCTTCAGCGCTACGTATCCCGTGACAGTGACTCCGGAAGGGACAGTCATCATCCCGACTGTCGGTGAAGTACCGGTCACAGGACTAAAACTCTCGGAGGCGAAAAACAAGGTTCTGCAAAAAGTGAGGACCAAGTATGTGTCGGGAGATGTGACATTCACGCTCTTGAAGCCGAGGTCCATTGTGGTAACCCTCCGGGGGACAGTGCTTCGGCAGGGTCAATATGTCGTTACCGCCGTCGACAGAGTGGAGAAACTCCTCTTCCTCGGTGCCAACGTGGAATCATCGCGGCCAAACCTTAACCTGCAGCCATCGATGCAGGGCTCTCAGGATGCGATGAAGGAAGAGTATGTAAAATCTCCGAAGGTGACGCAAGTTGAGGAGATTTATGATCGCGCTTCGTTGAGGAATATCCTCTTGATGCGGAAGAACGGAGACTCCGTCAGAGTCGACATTCAAAGGTTCTATGCAACGGGAGAAGATCAGTGCAATCCTTTCCTGATTGATGGCGACATCGTTCTTGTCCCGCAGCGTTCCCTTTCCCGGAATTCTGTCGGCGTCTACGGTGCCGTGAATGCACCAGGGCAGTACGAATGGGTCGAAGGGGATAGCTGCATTGCTCTCGTCCGGATAGCTCAGGGCACCCTGAAGGGGGCGGATCCCGAGCATGCGTTCATCCAAAGGGTAAATGACAAGGGGGAGGCAGAGGGGGTTTTCCCCGTGGATCTCCTCAGCATACAAAAAGGTTTACAGCCCGACGTTCCGCTTCAGCGCGGTGACAGAATCGTTGTCCCGCTCATTCCGGACGACAGGGCGGTTTACGCTGTTACCATCTCAGGGCGGGTGAACAGGCCTGGGATCTATCCGATCATCCGCAATGCGACGAAGCTCTCTCAAATGCTGGCTGAAGCCGGCGGATTCAAGAACGATGCTTTGCTGAGCGGTGCGATTATTCTGAGGCGCGATGAACAGGGACAGGAGCTGCTTGGACCCCAGGTTTCACTACTCCGCAACGTCAGGTCGCAGCAGCTGACGGTTGCCGATAGTGCCTATTTCTATCTGGACCTCCGGACGGGGCACCATCCCGTTGTCGTCGATTTCGTCAAACTTATTCAACAGCGTGATACTACCCAGGACGTGATTCTCAGAAACGAAGACATCATCTATGTACCGGCGAACAATCAGACGATTCTCGTGCACGGTCAGGTTCAGACACCGGGATACATTCCTTATGTTCCGGGAATGTCGTACAAGTTCTACCTCGAGAGAGCCGGTGGCTACTCCGAGTTCGCCGTCAAGGGGGAGACAAAAGTGATCAAGAAAGCCACGCTGGAGTGGCTTGAACCAGGGTCAACTTCGCTCGAGCCCGGTGACCAGATTTATGTCCCAAAAGACATCATATTGGACAGCCGGCAAAAATCCCAGGTCTTCCGCGATTACATAGCCATAGTCGCTTCCGTTGCAACGACAGTGCTCATCGCCATCCAGGTGCTGCGCAAGTAGGCACGGCAGGCGCCATGCAGTCATCTCAGCGGCCGGTGGCGCACGCGGGCGATATCTCTATTCGGGACAACTCAAAGAACAAGCAACAGGGGATACATGCTCAGGTCAAGCGTTCGTTTTCTTGTTGGAAGATTGCTCCCCCGGTGGGCTTATCCCGTCATGCGCGGCCCTCTCAGGGGAGCCCGATTCATACTCGGATCCTTGGCTGGTGAAGGCGGAGGAAGTACAGTGTACCTGAATCTGGTCGAGCCTGAGAAGACGGCGGCTTTTGTCAACGCCCTGAAAACGGGTCAAGTGTGCTTTGATGTGGGAGCAAACGTCGGATACTTCACAATTCTCGGATCTCGATGTGTGGGTACATCCGGCAAAGTCATAGCGTTTGAGCCTGCCATCAGGAATTTGGCATATTTGTATCGACATGTTCTTCTGAACAAAGCGGAGAATGTCACCATCATCTCTGCGGCATGTTCGGATTCAGAGACGCTGGCGAGCTTTTCGTCGGGCAAGAATTGCGCCGAGGGATATATCTCGAACATTGAGCTTTCGGGACCAGCCAGTGGCGAGAAAGTGTCTCTCGTTCCGACGATCACACTTGATGCTGTTGCGAGACATTTAGATGTTCTTCCAAATCTGATGAAAATAGACGTGGAGGGCGCAGAACTCTCAGTCTTGAAGGGAGCTCAGGTCACGATTCGTAAGGCAAGACCGAAAATCCTCATGGAAATACATTCAGCTGAATTGCTGTTGTCTTGCTCTGCATTTCTACGAGATTATGGTTACAGGCTCGAAGCGGTGTGCCCGAACATGGACCTTCCCGCGGATTATCTTGCCCAATTTGTCGAGTCATCGGTCTCCGCCATCTGATATGTCGCGCGAGAATAGCAGCAGCAGTACCGGCGGCGTTTAACACTTTGCATGAAGAACGGGACAATCAAAGAAGCACATTGTCATGCGTATCTCACAGGATTGACGCAGGCTTGCCACAGGATGAGAGTCAAAGGAGGATGTTAGATGACGATCACTGACAAATCACACGACGAACAGCCGACCGGTCTGAGAACCGTGAATGTCCTCGACTATCTGGTCGTGATCACCAGGCACAGAAAGTTCATTTTCCGCTTCGTGGCGGTCTGCGTCTTGCTTGCGGCGATTGCGTTGTTTCTTGTCATGTCGAAGTGGTTCAAAGCCACCGCAGTCATCATGCCGCCGAAGCAGAAAACATCGATGGGCCTCCTCAGTTCGATGCTTCGTTCCAGCACCTCGTCGCTTCGAAGCCTGGGCCTCGGCGGGCCGGTCTCCGACGAGATCCTGCAATATCAGGCTATTTTGAAAAGCCGGCGCTGTCTCGACGCTGTCATCGACCGCTTTGACCTCATGCATGTCTACAAGGCGTCTACAAAGTACGACGCGGTGAAGGAGCTCGAAGAAAACATGACACTTGCGCTTGGCAAAGAGGAAGTGTCCCTCGAGATTACGCTGTATGATACCGACCGCATTCGTGTGGCGGAGATGGCGAATTTCTTCGTCGATAAGCTGAACCAGATCTATCTCGAGATGTCGACCGCTGAGGCGCGCAGCAATCGGGAGTTCATGGAACGCCGCTACAGGCAGAACCTCCAAGATCTCAAGAATGCCGAGGACAGCCTGAAAGTGTTCCAGAAAAAAACCGGAATCTACTCCGTCCCAGAGCAGTTGAAGGCGGGTATCGAGGCTGCAGCGGACGTTCAATCCCAGATCGCCTTGCGAGAGATGCAGCTTGCCATACTCTCGAAGACGACCACGCCGGACAATGAATTGCGGGAGCGTACTGTTCTGGAGTTGAATGCGCTGCGTGACAAGATGAACGCCCTGCAGGTGGGGGATGAAGGTCGTCGTGGTGAATTCAAGATCTTTCCGCCGTTTGACAGGGCGCCCGAACTTGGTGTGCAGTACTTCAGACTCTATAGGGAAGTGGAGATGCAGGGCAAGATCATGGAGTTGATCCTTCCTCTCTATGAACAGGCAAAGATCGAAGAGCAGCGGGATACACCTTCGATGCTGATCCTGGACAATGCGGTCCCTCCGGAGAAGGCGTCCAAACCGCGAAGATTCCTCATGACAGGCATCGTTTTCGTTCTGAGTTTCGTTATCGGTTCGCTGCTGACGTTTTTTGTCGACTACCTGGAGAGGGCGAAGCAGAATGCGCAGGAGCATGACCGGGAAAAGATCCGGCAAATCCGCAGCGCCCTCAATCCCCGAAACTGGTTCAAGTAGGACACAGATGCCGCAATCTGCGACTTCGGCTTACGAGCTCTATCGACCAGCGACATCTCTTTTTGACTTGCCGCTCAAGGAGTGGATGATCTATCTCTATCTCCTGGGAAGTCCGTTCTACATGTTTGCCCTTCTGAGCACAAGAGACTGGCCCGGCTTATGGATCGTGGGAATGATGTTCCTGCTTTTCACGATGCAATTCTTCCACAGCGGCTTGCGGTTGTGGCTCGACAGTTCCTGCACTTCGCTCCTTTTCTTTCTCGCGGCATACGTGGTCGGGACGCTCCTTGTGGTATTATCAGACCATTCGATGACTTTGCTCGGGCGATCACCGGATGAACGCGCCATCACAACGCTCATCCGGATTTTCTACGTCGTGGTCGTCTATGGGTTGTTCGTTAACTTCCTGGCAGATGCCGATGGCAAAACGCTGAAGCGCATATTTACGGCGCAGATCCTTATCGGAGGCGTGATCGCTCTCTTTGGCATCGCGCAGTACATTACCGCCACCGTGTTCTCCTGGGGGGGGTTGATTGGCATTGAGGGGACGAACCTGACCTTCAAGATGGGCTCCAGTTTCTTCGGCTTCGGGCGCTCGCGCGTCTTTCGCTCTGCCGCGATCTTTTCTGAACCCTCCGCGTTTGGATTCTTTCTTGTCCCCCTGTTCATCAAAGTCGTGATTTCGTTCCTGGAGAATGTCTTTATTGTGAACAGGAGATTTCACCTGGCGCTGGTTGGAGTCTTCGTCCTGGCGATCCTTTTCAATCTTTCCTTGACAGCGATCCTGTCCAGTACGATTCTCTTACTGGTTCTGTTTGGCACAACATTCGGTGGCTCACGAATTCTCCTTTGGGCTATCGTGTTTGCTGCATTCTCTCTCGTCGTTATCTTGCTTACCCCGGTAGGTGCGCTGCTCCTTGGCCGCATCGACCGTGTAGTGCAGCTGGGCGATGTATCGACGCTGGATCGGCTGTTCCGGGTGTATGTCGGTCTCCTTGCGGTGCTCCAATCACCGCTCATGGGTGTCGGCCCGGGTTTCTACGCATTCTTGTATCCGATCCACGGCGGCGTGGACCGAATGATCCTGGCAACCCCGTTGAACATATGGCTCTCATTCCTTACGGATGTCGGGATCCTCGGCATCATCCCGTTTCTGTTGTTTCTGAAAAACGTTCTGGGACGCGCGAAAAGGCGTGTAGACCACAATCCACTCATCCGAGCCTACTTATGGAGCACCGTGAGCTTTCTACTGTTGCTTTCGACACTCGATCTCTGGTATCTCGAAGTCTTCTGGTTCGATGTCGCAATGCTGGTCGTGCTATCCAATGGTCGATTCGCCTCATCGGGTCGACGGCAGCAGGAGGTTGCGTTCCAATGACGAAGAGAAAGCTTCTGAAGTGGTCTCAGACTCTCATGACCCCGTGGCTGTCGCTCGGGACTTCAAGTCTCCCATTGCTTCCGCCTCGTGCGTTTGCCGTGTCATCCTGTCCGTTCTCCTTGACGGCACAGGGGGTCCTTCAAATTCGTCCGGCGAAGGGGTAGAAGCTTGATCTCGCGGCAACTCACAAAGAACTTTCTGTCACTCTTTCTCTCAAACGTCGTCGGTCAGCTGTTTGTTCTGATAGCGTTCGTTCGCCTTGCCTCCCTCTTCGGGCCGGACGGGTTCGGACGATTCACTTTCGCACAGGTCGTCGGTCTCTACTTTCTCTACCTCGCGGATTTTGGCCTTCAGACACTTGGTACCCGATCTGTTGCACAGGCGAAGGGGGAGATCGCCGGCCATGTTCGCCTCATCACACTCCTCCGCGTGTTGCTGGCTGTAATTTGCTTTCTCCTGCTCGTTATCTTTGCTCTGGTGTTTAGCCGATCCCTCGAAGTCCGTTCGCTGATCCTGGTGTTTGGTCTCGCCCTGTTCCCCTCTGCCGTGTTGTTTGAGTGGGTGTTCCAGGGGATCGAACAAATGGAGTATGTCGGAATAGGAAGGGTGCTCAAAGGACTGGTCTTCGCAGGCCTTGTGTATCTCTTCATCCGGACCAATGACCAGCTGGCTGAAGCCGCCTGGTTCTATGTCCTCGGCATTTGTGCTGCAGCCGCGGTTCTCCTTGTCGTGTACGTGAGGAAATTTGGAGCTTTCTGGGGACGATCCAAAGGTTGGGAGCTGAGGAATCTCGTCGTACCGGCGGCCCCTCTCGCGGCAGGTTCCTTCATCACTCAGATTAACTACAACTTTGGAACGATTGTTTTAGGGATCTTTCTGACGGATGAAATCGTTGGGCTCTTCTCTGCGTCCTACAAGATTGTCCTTTTTATCTGGGCGTTTGCAGTTGTCGCCGCATCCAATGCGGTGCTCCCGCTCCTTGCCCGGTCGTACCGGGAGTCAATAACCGAATTCAGTGAATCTCTCACGAGACTCCTGAGGTTGTTTATTCTCATTGCTATTCCGATGGGAATCGGTGGCACTATTCTCGCATCCCCTGTCATTGGCTTTCTGTATGCACCCGAGTACCAAAAGGGCGCGATCGTGTTGCAGCTTTCGATCTGGGCCGTGGTCTTTGTCATCTATCGCGTTGTTTTTGAGAATGCTCTCATCGCCTCGAGCAGTCAGCGCAGCTATCTTGTGGGCTATCTCATCGCGGGCGCACTTACCGTCCTCGGAAACCTGCTCCTCGTCCCATTTCTTGGGCTTATTGCGCCGTGCGTCGTCGGGATCGTCTC
>Ga0154319_1044_pt5 | contig 60316 bp, 51 predicted proteins | sample RifGroA2_FD_117659 | JGI IMG/M metagenome (GOLD analysis project Ga0154319, IMG submission 117659) | Ignavibacteria bacterium GWA2_54_16 | reverse complement strand
TGCCGCCGGGTGAACGTTATACTGCAAACAACACGCTCATGAACACAGAAGCGGACCAGATTCTTATTATCACCGGTCCCAACATGAGCGGCAAATCGAGCTATTTGAGACAGGTTGGGCTCATTGTCCTCCTTGCTCAGGTGGGGAGCTACGTTCCTGCTGTTCGTGCACGAGTCGGGCTGGTGGACAGAATCTACACGCGGGTTGGAGCGAGCGATAATATTGCCTCGGGCGAAAGCACGTTCCTGGTTGAGATGCACGAGGCTGCCACCATCGTCAACACTGCGACACAGAAGAGCCTTATTCTTCTTGATGAAGTGGGGCGGGGGACGAGCACCTTCGACGGCATAAGCATTGCCTGGGCGCTGACGGAGTATTTGCACACCCGCATCGGAGCAAAGACGCTTTTCGCAACGCACTACCACGAGCTCAACGAGCTTGCGGACCTCTTTCCTCGCATTCGGAACTACAAGGTCGACGTGCGGGAGTACGGCGACAAGGTCATATTCCTTCACAAAGTCGTGCCCGGGTTTGCCGATCACTCGTATGGAATTCAGGTCGCGCAGATGGCGGGCCTCCCGGAGGAGATTACTGAGCGGGCAAAGAAAATTCTGAGGAACCTTGAAGAGTCTGAACTAAATGTTTACTCGAGCGGCAAGCAAATCAAGGGACGCATTCCGCCGCCCGATATCCAGATGACGCTGTTCGAGGTGAAGGACGAAAGGCTTCGGGAAGATATCCGGAAACTTGATGTGGAAAACATGACCCCGCTCGAAGCGCTGCAGCGGCTCGCAGAGCTGAAGAAACGAGTAGAAGGAGCGTAATGTCAGGGGAGCGCATTGCAGAACTGCATCTTCATCATCTCAGTCATCTCCAGCGGCTCCGCGTTGACCCTGTCATGTTCACGGCGATGTTTGAGCACACATGCTCCATGCAAAACTGCAATGCTTCATGCTGCCAGCATGGCGTCATGGTCGATGTCAAAGAACGCGAGCACATCCTTCAGCATGTCGATTTGATTCACCGATACATGGATGACGATCAGGTCCGGGATCCTGGAAAATGGTTTGAGAAGGAGGAGGAAGTTGACTCCGACTATCCGTCGGGAGCAGCGGTTGGCACAGAAGCAAACAATCATGGATGTGTGTTCCTGAAGAAGGATGGGCGATGCGTACTGCAGGTGGCGGCAATCGGCGAAGGGATGCCGAGCCGGGCTCTGAAACCATTCTTCTGTTTTGCCTTTCCGATAACGATTGACTCAGGGGTACTCACCATCGACGATCCAGAGTTTACGAATCGGCCGCAGTGCTGCAGCATGATCCCCGGCGGCTCCAGGTCGGTGATTGACGTATGCCAGTTCGAGTTGGAGTTTGTTTTGGGTAAGAGAGGATTGGAGGAATTGCTGGCTTTGCGCGGTTCGAACGGCTCTGAGTGAGGTTCGGGCGGCAATGGGCTTGGCTCATCGGAGTCCCATGCAAGAAAGAGACCCTGGAAGCACGCAGTGCTCCAGGGTTTTCTGTTTTCATGTGACAGCACAAGCGGTTGTTCAGGGTCGGGCGGAATTTGCGTGAGCGCAGAGGCGAGCAGACAGCTCCCAATCTTGATGCTTTCAGCTCAATCGTTTCTGTTTTGACAGCCTTCAGGTTGCCGACAAATGTGGATCATGGTGCGGGGGAGTGCGGTGTCTCTTCTGTCAACAACAAGAGATCGGTGGCATTTAGGCCAGTGGCGATCGTGAGACTGTCGTTGATGTGATGGTTCTTGGTTAAGGTAACATCCTTCTTGCATCACGCTAGACCCTCTGTCTGGACTTTGATCCGCTGGGGGGTACTATGTATCCGCATAACTTGTTTCGGTCCCTTGGTGGGATGATAGGAGGAATCGAGCTTCCGGTTTTGCGGAGTGCCCAAATGGTCGCGCCAATCGACGATAGCTTGAGGACGGAAGGAAAGGGGGGATGCAAAAAATCTCGAAATTTAACTTGACACCCGGCAGAGGAATCACTATCTTGGAAACCAGAGAAACGATAGCAGTATCCAAGCCATGTTTCCAAGTAACTCAAGAATGTCTGTTATATAACAGTAAATATAACATAGGATACTAAGAATACGTTTATCGTTTCCAAAATGACGTCGAACATGGCAACAGACCTGAAACTCAGAGACAGGATTTTAGAGCAATCGCGCGATGAGTTTTTGTCGCGCGGATTCAGCAAAGTGACCCTTGATGAAATCGCCACTGGCCTCGGTATCAGCAAGAAGACCCTCTACAAATATTATCCGAGCAAGGAAGAGCTTTTAAGAGCTTCCTTGCACTCCATGATGCGCTCCGCTGGGTGGGAGCTGGAGCGCATCGCATCTTCCGATAAACCTCTCGTCGAGAAGCTCGCATCAGCCCTCATGCTTGTCGGCAAGTATGTTAGTCGGATTCGGGGAGAGACCATTACAGACTTTCAACGCTTCGTCCCCTCGCTCTGGAAAGAGCTGGATCAGTACCGTCAGGAACAGATCATCAACCGGCTCATCAAGATGTTGCAGCAGGGCAGGGCGGAAAATGTATTTCGCCCGGAGGTCAACGAACAGGTCCTGATTTATATGCTCGTGAGCTCCTTGCGCAGCGTGATCCATCCCGCGATCCTCTCCAAGCACTCCTTCTCAGCTGAAGAAGCAGCGATGAGTATTTTCAAAGTGCTGTTCGAAGGGGCTTTTACGGACGAAGCGCGAAAAGAATTTCACATCCTCAAGAACTCAACTGAATTTCTCTAGTATACGACTGGACATGAACATGAAACCAACCATCGCCTTCGTGCTTCTGATGTTCCTGGCGTCAGGGTGCGGCAACAATCGCAAGGGGATCATTGAAGCGAGCGGCACGCTCGAAGCTCTGGAGGTCAAAGTGAGCTCGAAGGTCTCCGCTCAGATTGTGTCAATCCGTATCGTGGAGGGGAGCGCCGTGCGGCCGGGCGATACCCTGGTCATACTTGATCGATCAACGCTGGAACTGCAATGGAAGCAGGCGCAGGCGGGATTCGAAGCTGCTGACGCCCAGTATCGGCTCCTCGTAAACGGAGCGCGGTCAGAAGACGTGCAAGTTGCCGAGGAGGGCCTCCGTCAGGCCGAGGCTGCTTTCAAGAACGCGAGTGATGATTTCGCACGAATGAAAGAGCTGGCGCGCACGGGTACTGTTACGAAGAAGCAGGTAGATGACGCGGAATCCCGTTTCACGATTTCCAAAGCCCAGCACAGGACGGCTGAGCAGAACCTTGGCAAGATCCGGAGATTCGCCCGGACCGAGGACCTCGCAGCTGCGAAGGCGCGTGCGACGCAGGCGAAAGCGACCGCTGACCTGACTCACAAGCAATGGCTTGATGCCGTCATTGTGGCCCCCGTCGGAGGAACGGTCACACAGAAACCGGTGGAAGAAGGGGAATTGATCGGAGCCGGCGCCGTGGTGGCGACAATTGCGAGGCTCGAGAAGATGAATCTGATGATCTACGTCAATGAGCTGGAGCTTGGGAAAGTGCAGCTGGGGGGGATGGCAGATGTCTATATCGATTCGTATCCCGACAAGGCGTTCCCTGGAAGGGTCATTTACCTATCGCCTATCGCCGAGTTTACACCGAAGAATGTGCAAACCAAAGAGGACAGAACAAAGCTGGTCTTTGGAGTCAAGATCGAAATCGAAAACAGGGAAGGCGCGCTGAAGCCGGGACTCCCGGCCGATGCAGTGATCAAATAGGAATGAGTGTCATCCGGCTCACATCTGTCAGTAAATCATTCGGCTCTCTACGCGCCGTTGACGACATTTCGCTCGAGGTAAACAAAGGCGAGATGGTTGCCCTTGTGGGTGCCGATGGGGCAGGGAAGACGACGACGATCCGAATGCTCTGCGGTATCGTGGCTGCCGACAGCGGAGATATCTCCGTGTGCGGATACGACATCCGCAAGCAGGGCTCTGAAGCCAAGAATCGTATTGGATATCTGTCGCAGCGCTTTAGCCTTTACCCGGATCTGACAATCGACGAAAACATAGAATTCTTCGCGGAGATACATCAAGTCGCTGAGTTCAGAGAACGACGTGAGCAGCTTCTTGAGTTCACCCGTCTCACTCCGTTTCGGTCAAGGTTCGCAGAAAACCTGTCGGGAGGAATGAAGCAGAAGCTTGCGCTCGCCTGCACCCTCATCCATACACCGGAGGTTATCTTCCTCGACGAACCCACGGCGGGTGTTGACCCGGTATCGAGGCGGGATTTCTGGAAGATCCTCTCCAGTTTGCTCAAAACCGGGATCACCATATTCATGACCACGCCCTATCTCGATGAAGCGGAGCGCTGCTCGCGTGTGGCGATGATGAATGAAGGGCGCATCCTGGTTGCCGATACTCCGCAGAACCTGAAAGCTTTGATGAAGGGCGTGCTCATCGAACTGGTGTGTCCGGATATCCGGAGCGCCTTTGCATTGCTCAAGGCTGAAGGTGTGTGCAAGGAGGTCCAGGCATTCGGAGATCGGCTGAACATCGTTGTGGAGAACGAGACCAAGGGGCTGAAAAAAGTCCGTGACCTGCTCAAGGTGAATTCAATCATTGTCTCGGATCACCGTGTCATCACCCCGTCACTCGAAAATGTGTTTATCTCCCTCCTGAGCGAAGGACCCGTCACAAAAGAACAAATGGAAGGTGTTGGGAAATGAGTACGCATCGTGTCATATCTGTCCTGCTCTCGGCTCTTGCTGTGCAGGCTGTCATGGCTCAGCCGCGGGCGCTGACGATCGAGCAGAGTATCCACCTCGGGCTCGAGAACAGTAAGGTGTTCCACTCATCGCTCATGAAATCTGAGTATGCGTCGGCGAAAGCGGGTGAGGTCAAGGCCGCCCTCTTCCCGTCGGTCAAGGTGCAGGCTTCGTACCAGCGACTCAGCTCTGTCCCTGAGTTCAAAATTCCCTTCCCGGGGATCCCGACGATCTTCCCGTACATCGCGAATACATATGCGGCGAGGGCGTCGTTTCAGCAGCCGCTGTTTACGGGCTGGAAGCTTCAGGGTGCAGCGGATAACGCATCGTATCAGGCGGAGGCAGCGCAGAGCGATGTCGTCAGGGACAAAGCAGAGCTCATCCTTGCAGTCAAAACGGCATACTGGAATGTTCACAGGGCCGGTGAAGTCCGCCGTCTCGCTGAAGAGAATGTATCGCAGGTCGAATCTCACCTTGGCGACATCGAAAATCTGGCCCGGCAGGGGATGGCGACGACGAACGACGTGCTGAAAGTAAAAGTCCAGCTCGCGAATTCCCGGATTCTCCTCAGTGATGCTTCAAACAATCTTCGGCTTGCGACCATCTCGTTCAATTCGACGGTAGGACTTCCTCTTGAGACTGAGATTTTGATTGAGTCACCGTTGTCTTTCACGTCTGATAAACGGATGGAGGCCGAGAAGCTTCTGAAGACGGCGCTTGTCAGCCGGCCCGAGCTCATCGGGATGGAGCTGCGTGTGAAAGCGGCGGACGCCGCTGTTGTTGCCGCATCGGGAGGCTGGTTCCCGCAGGTGTTTCTCACAGGCAATTACTACTATGCCCGCCCCAACCAGCGCATCATACCGAGTGTTGACAAGTTCAATGACACCTGGGATTTCGGCGTCTCCCTTCAGTTTGAGCTCTGGAACAACCTCACGACGTGGCATCAGACGGGCCAGGCGAAAGCTCAAAGGGAACAGGTGCGGGATGCGCTGGGGATCGTGCGTGACGGAATCGTTCTCGAAGTGACTCAGAGTTACCTGAACTGGCGGCAGTCCACAGAGCGGATCAAGCTGTCGGAGCTGAGCGTCCAGCAGGCGGAGGAGAACTATCGCATGGCCAGCGAGAAATTCAAGGCAGGCGTGATGACAAGCTCGGATCTTCTCGATGCGGAAGTGATGCTTCTGCAATCCAAGCTGCAGCTCACACACTCGCTGGTAGAGCACGAGCTTGCAGCTGCGAAACTCGAAAAAGTTGTCGGCCGATAATCTGAAGGCGTATGAGCGTGAACACCATCGAAGTTGAGAACCTGGCGAAGCAATTCGGAACATTCACCGCGGTGGATCACATCAGCTTTCAGGTGAAAGAGGGCGAAATCTTCGGATTCCTCGGCGCGAATGGGGCAGGGAAATCGACCACGATCCGCATGCTGTGTGGATTGCTGCAGTCGACCGCGGGCACCGCCCGCGTCGGCGGATTTGATATTAACACGCAGTCAGAAAAGGTGAAGGAATCCATCGGGTATATGTCGCAGCGATTCTCACTCTACGAAGACCTCACCGTCGATGAAAATATCAACTTCTTCGGCAAGGTGTATGGACTGAGTGACAGGGAGTTGATGGAGAGGAAGAAGTGGGTGCTCGAAATCGCCAACCTGCGCGGGAGAGAAAAGAGCATTACCGGCACGCTTTCGGGCGGATGGAAGCAGCGCCTGGCGCTGGGCTGCGCCGTGCTTCACCGGCCGCGGATTGTCTTTCTCGATGAGCCGACGAGCGGGGTCGATCCGCTGATGCGGCGCAGGTTCTGGGAGTTGATCAACGACTTGTCCTCCCAGGGGACGACCATCCTCGTGACGACGCATTATCTCGAGGAGGCGGAGTATTGCAACGATATTATCCTGATCAATGCCGGCCGCATTATCGCGGGCGGGAGTCCGAAGGAGCTCAAAGAGCGTCATATCACGATGCCGATTCTCGAGGTCCAGTGTTCCCATGTCATCGAAGCGCTCGCGATTCTGGAACAACAGCCGTGGGCAGTCGAAACCTCGGTCTTCGGAGTGTCGATTCACGTGACTGTTTCGAATGAACGCGTGGCCAGGCGCGAGATCCCGAAGGTCCTTTCGGCCAAAGGTCTTCGGGTGGACTCGCTCGACCGTATTACGCCTTCCCTGGAGGACGTTTTTATTTTTCTCCTGAACCAGGAATCGGGACGCGCGGCATGAGGATAGTGAAATGATCAAACGCCTGCTGCCAATCATCAAGAAGGAGTTTCGGCACATCCGCCGCGACAGGCGCGTCCTGGCCGTTCTGACGCTCGTGCCCGCGGCGCTTCTCCTGCTCAACGGTTACGCCCTGAATTTTGACGTCAACCACATCCGCACGGCGGTCGTGAACTACGACAAAGGCGCGATCTCGAGAGGTTTTGTCCAGTCGTTCCTCACATCGGGATATTTTGAATATGTGCAGGACCTCCGCACGGTTGAAGAAGCGACAAAACTCCTGGACGACGGAGAGGTGCGTTTGGTTCTGGTTCTCCCGCCGGATTTCTCCGACCGCCTCCTGGCCCATGATGCGGTCAGCGCCCAGATGCTCGTGGATGGCATGGATGCGAATGCGGCGACAACCGTTGTGGGCTATGCGCAGGCCGTGACCCTCCAGTACTCACAAAAAATCATTCTCCAGACCCTTTCGAAGATTGGACGCGGAAACTACCTTCCGATCAACTATGAAGCACGAGTGTGGTATAATCCTGAACTCAAGAGCGCCAAGTTCCTGGTTCCGGGACTCATCGGTTTCATCCTCGCGATCACATGCGTCATTGCCACGTCGCTTTCGATCGTGAAGGAAAAGGAAAAAAATACGGTTGAGCAGATCAATGTTTCACCCGTTCGCTCGATCGATTTCATCATTGGCAAGCTTGTTCCCTATGCGCTCATCTCGCTCGTCGCCGCCGCGCTGGTTCTGTTGTCGGCGTACCTTCTTTTTGACGTAGCGATCAAAGGCAGCATCATCCTGCTGTTCTTTTCGACACTTCTTTTCATCACCGCAGCCCTCAGCATCGGACTGTTCGTCTCCACCATTTCCGACAGCCAGCAGGTTGCATTCCAGATCGCTGCCATCGTCTCTATGGTGCCCACGATTATCCTCTCGGGTTTCGTGTTCCCCATCCGCAGCATGCCCTGGTGGCTCCAGATTCTGTCGAACATTACTCCGGCGAAATTCTACCTTGTCATCCTCCGAAGCATAGTTCTGAAAGGCGTGGGATTTTCTGCATTCTGGGAGCAGGGGCTCTACCTTTTGCTCTACGCCACTGTCCTCCTTACGATCAGCACCGTTCGCCTCAGGAAGACCATCGGATAAGGTTATGACGACGCACCGAATCATAGCGCTCTTGAGAAAGGAATTCGGCCAGCTGTTCAAGGACCGCCGGTTGCTGCCGATCGTGTTTGTTGCGCCTGTGCTGCAGCTCATATTCCTTGGTTTTGCCGCATCGCTTGATGTAAAGAACATCTCCATGGTACTATGCGACCTCGACAAAACCGCCGAGAGCCGGGCCCTTATCAACTCGTTCACGAACTCCGGCTACTTCACCCTCCGGTACGCGACCGACGACTACAATTCCATTCAGGGCTACCTCGATGACAATAAAGCGACCATGGCGCTTGTGATCCCGCCCAGGTTCGCCGACAAGATACTGCGCCGGGAGCCGGGCAAGATCCAGGTGCTTCTGGACGGAAGCGAGGGGAATACGGCGGCGATTACGATGAGTTATGTGGGCCAGATAGTCATGAGGTCGTCGACGCAAATCCTTGCTGAGTACTTCGGGGGGAAACTTCCGGCAGGGCGAGTTGATGCGGAACTGCGGGCATGGTATAACCCCTCCCTCACAAGCAGAAACTTCATGGTGCCCGGCGTGCTGGTGCTGATTCTCCTCATCACGACGACGAATCTGACCGCTATGGCGATCGTCAAGGAAAAGGAAGTCGGCACGCTCGAACAAATAATGGTGACGCCGATTCGCCCTTATGAGCTCATTCTCGGCAAATTGATTCCATTCACTCTCGTCGGTCTGGGGAATGTCTGCGTTGTCCTGGCCGTCATGGTATTTGGTTTTGGGATTCAAATCAAAGGAAGCATTTTCCTCCTCTTCACCATCACCGGATTCTTCCTGCTCACCACGCTCGGTGTGGGTCTCTTTGTCTCGACTATTTCAAAGACTCAGCAGCAGGCGATGATGACGGTCATCTTTTTCCTCGTCATGCCGATGATGTACATATCGGGTTTCGTGTTTCCGATTGAGAACATGCCGCAGCCTCTTCAAATCCTTTCGCTCGGAATCCCCATGCGGTACTATCTCGTCGTCATCCGGTCGATCATTCTCAAGGGAGTGGGACTTTCCACTCTCTGGCCTGAGGCCCTGATTCTTCTTGCCATGGGAGTGGCCATTCTCGCCGCGAGCGCGTTGCGATTCCACAAGAAACTTGACTGATCGGTACGCGCTGCTCGTACAAGATCAGACCTCGGCGGGGAACTCCGCGAGGCTTCCGCTCCCGATATTTGATTTTCTTCCATAAATGCGGTAACATTGAACCGACCGGAGCTCAGATTCCCGTTGGAGTCGGAGCCAGTACCGGAATCTGACAATCCCGGATGAAGTGCATGAAAGCAGCAATTCCCGAATGATCAATCAACGCCGGCTATACCGCACGATCGAGAGCTTCGCGTCACACGATTTCAAGACGGACAAAGAGCTGCTAAAGCATGTTTTGAATGAGATCGTCAAGGATGAGAAGATCAATATCAAAGGTGGCCGGATTTGGCAATTCGAGCCCTCTTCTGATTCGTACCGCCTCGTACATCAGATCGGCCTGATTGAAAAGCTTGACGCCGGATACCGGATCATGCTTACGCATTATCCGCTGTTCTATCAACTCTCGGAGCATCGGTCGGTGATCGCAAACGAGACAGACCGGTATCTGAGAAAGAAAGGAATTCTGAAATATTCGGCGACAGCAGTAGGTGAGCGGATCGACACGAAAAAGGGGAAGGTGCCGCAGTACATTCTGGCGTTCAACTCAGACACCATTGAGGAGTCGCTTCTTCCGGATCTCAATATCATCAGTCTTGCGGTAACGGCTCTTCTTCGCGGCCGAAGGGTCGAGAGAAAAGCCTACATGCTGGAAAAGGATCTGGACAAAGCACGTGAAATCCAGCAGAGCATTCTTCCCCAGCATGCGTACACGTTTCACCACTACGAGCTGTATGGTGTGTCCATCCCCGACCGGGTCGTCGGTGGTGATTTCTTTGACTACCTGCATTCGGAGGGCGACAAGGACCATATGAGCGTCGTGGTCGGCGATGCAGCGAGCAAAGGTTTTCGCGCAGCCGCTCAGGCCCTGTACGTCTCGGGAGCCCTTCGCATGGGGACGACCTATGACACCAAGATTGCGTCTGTGATGAGCCGGATTAACGCACTGGTGCACCAGACATTCGCCGAAGAGCAATTCGTAACGATGTTCTATGCCGAACTTTCCAACGATCCAAAGGGGCTCCTTCTTTTCTCCAACGCGGGCCACAACAGTCCGATGGTGTTCCGCGCAGCCGACAGGACGATCGACCTTCTGGAAGCGACCGGTCAGATCATGGGCCCGTTTCCGAACGCGACGTACAAGGTCGACAACACGCATTTGTCAAAGGGTGATGTGGTAGTCCTTTATACCGACGGCGTCGTCGAGGCAGTGGGGGGCGGGGAAATGTACGGGGAGGACCGCCTGCAGAAAAAGGTCATTGAATTTTCGGCGCTCAACTCTAAGGATATTTGCCAGCACTTGCTGAATGATGTATTGCAGTATTCCGCTGCCGCGGAAGATGGAGATGACAAGACAATTGTCGTGATCAAACGGATGGCGTAAGCAGCGTGCATGTTGCATCTAGTCGAGGATTACCATGACAGAACAGAAAAGAATTGGAGTAGTAACGGGAGTCACGAGCGGGACGCTCACAGCGGTTATGGACTCGGAGATCAAGTCGTTGACGCGGGAGCTCAACGGAAAGGTGTACTTCATAGGCCAGATCGGCAGCTACGTGCTGGTGCCCGTCGGGAAGATCATCGTGGTTGCCATGGTCTCGGAGTTCAAGAAGGTCGATTACTCGGAAAACGGCAAGCTGACCCAGCGATGCGTGATGCAGCTCAGCCTGGTCGGTACTGTCAAAGCGGGGCGCTATGAGCGCGGCGTCTCGACTATTCCGCCTGTCGATGCTCCGGTATTCATCGCGGAGGATGCCGACCTCACGGCCGTCTTCTCCGTGTTCCGGAAGTACGGATTCTCCATCGGACAGCTATCGATGTTTGAACGGGAGCGCGCCTATCTCGATCCCAACAAGTTCTTCGGCAAACATCTCGCAATTCTGGGATCGAGCGGATCGGGCAAGTCGTGCACGGTTTCCTCGATTCTTCAGAAGGTCGCCATCTACCCGGATACCAATATCATCATCCTCGATATCCACAATGAGTACAGCAATGCATTCCCGGAGGTCAGTCAGCATCTGAACATCGCCGACGTCGAACTCCCGTACTGGCTGATGAACCTTGCCGAGCTTCAGGAAACGTTCATTGATGAGCGCGACGAAAATGCCGCCACACAGTTGACGGTGTTCAAAGACCTGATCGTTGCCTCGAAGAAAGGAAAGAACCCGGACCTGGCCGACGTACTGACCGTGGATACACCCGTCTATTTCGATCTGGCTGAGGTACGTGCAAAAATCCAGTACTACGACACCGAGAAGATTACCGCTATGTCCGGGTCGGTCGCGAAGGAGGGACCCTTCTACGGAAAATTCACCCGCTTCCTCGTCCGTCTCGACAGCCGCTTGAACGATCCGCGCTACGCATTCATGTTCAAACCAAAAGAGTTCATCCGGTCGGACACGTTCAAAGATCTCCTTGGAAAGATCTTCGGACATACCCAGGAGTCACGCGTCACCATCATGGACATGAGCGGTGTCCCCTTCGACATCGTCAACACCATTGTCTCGCTCCTGGCGCGGCTGACCTTTGACTTCAATTTCTGGAACTCAAGCCGGCGCGAGTTCCCAATCCTGCTCGTGTTCGAGGAAGCCCACAACTATCTGCCGAGCGGAGGCACGACAGCCGGTGCGGCCCGGAGGACGGTCGAGCGTATCGCCAAAGAAGGGCGTAAGTATGGCGTCAGCTGCATGATTATAAGCCAGCGGCCCGCCGAGGTGTCCGAGACGATCCTGTCACAGTGCAACAACTTCGTGATTCTCCGCCTGACGAACCCTGTTGACCAGGGATACGTAGGCAAGCTGATGTCTGATACATTCGCAGGCCTCATCGATACTCTGCCCGCGCTTCGCCAGGGCGAAGCCCTCATTGTTGGCGAGGCGATCCCGATGCCGCTTCGCGTACAAATAGATTTCCCGAATCCTGAGCCGAGCAGCGCTGACATCAAGTTCTTCGACAAGTGGAAGCAGAGCGAGGTGAAGACGGAGATTCCGGATGTCGTCAATCGATGGTGGCATCAGCAGCGAACCTGAGAGCACGGCGCCCTTCCCGGAACGAACCTCTCGTTTGGGTTGTTCTACTCCTCAACACGAACAACGCGGGAGTGTGCTATGCTGCTTCGCAGGGGCGGAAATCTCAAATCCTCCGAAATTACACCAGAGCTTCTTTACGTTAACCGGCGCCAGTTCATACGCTCGGCTTCCTTCGCGGGCCTGGGACTCGCTTATGAATTCCTCCTCCCAGAATTCCTGTCCAGTCAGGATCGATGGCCCCGTGGCAGGAAGGGACCGTTTGACACCGATGAGGATCCAAACTCCTACAAGGACATTACGACCTACAATAATTTCTATGAGTTCGGTGTCGACAAGAGCGATCCCGCAGAGAACTCGGCAGCGTTTCGGCCGAAGCCCTGGACTGTGAGAGTGGAGGGAGAGGTCAAGAAGCCGGCGACGTACAACCTCGAAGATCTTGTCAAGCCGTACCGGCTTGAAGATCGCATTTATCGAATGCGTTGTGTGGAAGGCTGGTCGATGGTGATTCCATGGAGAGGATTCCCGCTTGCCGACCTGATCAGGAAAGTTGAACCGACCTCACGCGCGAAATTCGTGGCATTCGAAACCCTTTTCCGGCCTGAAGAAATGCCCGGTCAGAAAAGAAGCGTGCTGCAATGGCCGTACGTTGAGGGATTGCGCATGGATGAAGCGCTGAATCCGCTTACCCTGCTCGCTGTCGGTTTGTACGGGAAAGACCTGGCGAATCAAAACGGCGCGCCCATGAGACTTGTGGTGCCCTGGAAATATGGATTCAAAGGTATCAAATCAATCGTCAAGATCAGGTTCGTCCAATCTCAACCGCCGACGACCTGGAATATCTCCGCTCCTGAGGAATACGGTTTCTACTCCAACGTAAATCCGGAAGTCGATCATCCTCGCTGGAGCCAGAAGTCCGAACGAAGGATTGGCGAGTTCTTCAGAAGAAAGACGTTGATGTTCAACGGCTACGCTGATCAGGTCGCATCCATGTATTCAGGGATGGACCTGAAACGGAATTTCTAGAGTCGCCGATCATGAAACGGTTCCAGTGGGAAAAACGGATCCTCAAACCTGCTGTCTTCGCACTGGCGCTTGCACCGCTCCTCGGGCTTCTGTGGAAGGCGTACGCCGGTACATTCAGCGCCAATCCGATTAAAGACGTCACCGAAGAGACAGGAATCTGGACTCTCCGTTTTCTTCTCATTACCCTCGCTGTGACTCCTCTGCGATCGATCACGCGCTGGTCGCCGGCCGGAACGTTTCGGCGGATGCTCGGGCTGTTTGCGTTCTTTTACGGGTTCCTGCATTTCACCACTTACGTCTATCTCGACCAGTTCTTTGCTTTCGATGAGATCCTGCGTGACATTGCCAAACGGCCCTTCATCACGGTGGGATTCGCGGCGTTTGTCCTGATGATACCTCTTGCGCTGACATCGCCCAACCGCGTCGTTCGATGGATCGGCGGAAAGCGCTGGAAGGCCCTCCATCGCACGGTCTATGTTGTGGCATTGGGAGGAGTGATTCATTATCTTTGGCTGGTCAAGGCTGATACAAGCCGGCCGCTGCTCTATGGGACAGCGCTGGTGATTCTCCTCCTTTTTCGTCTCTGGACATTTTTGAAGTCAAGACGTTTCTCTGTGAAGGCCGCTGCCGGACTTAACGCGAACGCCTGACAGAAGAGTTTTTACTATGCGATCGATCATTCCCGCCGTCTCTCGTAATTTCCTGCTGACCTTGTTGTTGTATCTTCTCGTCCCGGTCTCAAAGGGACAGGACCGAATTCGCGAGCTTGAGGCAAGACTCAAATTGGCTCCAAATGACGAGTCGGTGTTGATGGAACTTGGCCGGATGTACCATGATCGCGGCGTCGACGGTGATGAGGAGGCGGTGGACAAGGCATTCGGGCTCTTTGAGCGTGCCCTGATGCTCGACTCTTCAAATGTTGTCGCACTTGCGTACCGCGGAAGACTCTGGACGATGCGCGCCCTGGATTCCTGGTGGCCTCCCAACAAACTGAGTTATTTCAAAAAAGGGGGAGACGATCTTGATGCAGCCGTGTCGATGGATCCCACGAACATCATGGTCCGGCTCTTGAGGGGGATTAACGGTCTCGGGCTACCGGACTTTCTTGGAAAGCTCCCGAAGGCTCTGGAGGATTTTATTCTGATACTGCGGCATCCGGAATTTCCGGAACAGCGGAAGGAACTCAAAGTTGCAGTCTTCTATTATGCGGGTGTTGCCTGTAAACGTGCGGATGATTACGAAAAAGCGCGCGAGCTCTTCAAACAAGCAATGTCGGTATTCCCCGGTTCGGATTTCGCAAAAAGGGCGGAAACAGAACTGATGGATATGGGTTCCTGAGCGACCTTAAAGCCTCAATGCACTGCCTCGATGACCCGCGCAAGCCGGGTTCTTACCTCTTCAGCAATCTGATTCATCCCGTCGTTCTCCAGAATCTTTGTCATCACCAGAGGATCAAAAGCCGAGATGACCGTTTTTCCGGCCTTCTCGTACACGATGACGTTGCACGGAAGGAGCAGTCCGACCTGTTCTTCCACCAGAAGTGCCTGGTGGGCGAAGGGCGGATTGCAGGCGCCAAGGATGACGTACTTGGTGAACTCCACCCCCAGCTTCTGCTTCATCGTCGCTTTCACGTCAATCGTCGTGAGAACGCCGAATCCCTCTTTTTTTAACTCTTCCGTGACCTTCTCAACTGCGCTTTCGAACGGGAGTGAAATAGTCTTCGATATACCGTAATTCATCATTTATTCTCCCTTGTCAGGCTTCGTTCTTTTGCGCTTTTCTCACGGGCCGCAGGCCTCCCGCTGCCACAAAACCGATGAGTCCGCCGTACGCGGTGCTGATCCATGGATTGCTGGTGATGGGGCATGTGCCGCTGACGCACCCGACAAAATAGTAATAGGCAAATCCTCCGGCGGCGCCCAGGAGAATCGGAATGCCTCGCCGTACTGCGAATCGGGCTAGCGGAGATTTCGGAAGTTCCATTCTGCAATGCCACCTTTCATGTGAGCGGTAGTGAAACCGAGGCGCTTGAGCCTGACCGCCGCAGTCGTGCTTCTGTTGCCCGTTTGGCAATAGCACACAATCTCTTTATTCTTGTGCTTCTCGAGTTCATCGAAGCGGCGCCCCAATTCTTGAAGGGGAATGTGGTGCGCAGATTTGATGTGGCCCGAGTCCCATTCTCTCTTCGTGCGGACGTCAAGCAGGACGATGTTCCGGTCATTCAGGAGTTTCTCTTCAACTTCACCCGGCGTATAGGTGATGATCGATCGGGCGATGAGCAGGCGACGTGCGTACAGCAAGACCGCCACGGCGATGAGGATGTAGAAGAATAAGGTGTCGTTCATTGCTGGGGCTCCTTTACAAGCTGACAGCCCAATGCTCTCCACTGCCGGATGCTTACGACGAGGCATGTACGAAGCTCTGTGTTCAATTCATTTCGCAGGCGCCGCAGCAGCCGCCGCCGGATTCACACGAAGGTCCTGTACAGGAAGGGCTCTCAGACTTGCTGCCCATGGTTACAGTTGCAGCGGACATCAGCTTCTTGTGTTTCGGCGACCCACAGTGCGTGCAGATCACATCCTCAGTAATCTCTTTGACTTTATGATAGACATCGTAGGTCGTTCCGCAATCGCTGCAACGATAGTCAAAAACCGGCATAGTGTGAGTCTCCGTTTGATGGGTCCTGGTGCAATGCAAACAATTCTTTGAAGAGTCGTAAGCTCTCTTCCCGTCGTCTCCGTGATTACGCGGCAAGCTCTGTCAGAAGTGAGATGCACGGATTCTCAAAAGGATTCAGCCGCGTCGCTCCTTGACGCAAGGGCCCGGGATTTGGTGTCCCAGGCACCTTCATACAAGGAGTTGCAGGGCTTTACTTCAACAGAGAGCGCAGGACGAACTGAAGTATTCCGTCGTGCCTGTAGTAGTCGACCTCGTTCGGCGTGTCGATTCTCGAGATGACGGCGAACGTTTTAACATTGCCCGAGGGATCTGTCGCTTTCACGGTGAGCTTCTGCCGTGGCTGCAAACCCCGCGCAATTCCCTCGATGAAGTATGTCTCGAAGCCCGTCAAACCAAGCGTCTTGCAGCTTTGACCTTCCTCGAATTGCAGCGGGAGAACACCCATTCCTACAAGGTTGCTCCGATGGATACGTTCAAAGCTCTCGGCGATGACCGCCCGCACGCCAAGCAGCCGCGGGCCTTTCGCCGCCCAGTCACGTGAAGAACCAGATCCGTATTCCTTGCCGGCAATGATAATCAAAGGAACTTTCTCGTCCCGGAATTTCATCGCGGCGTCAAAAATCGAGATCGGTTCTTTGGAGGAAGGGTGGACCGTCACTCCGCCTTCGGTTCCTGGCACCAGCAGGTTCCGCAGACGGACGTTTGCAAACGTTCCGCGCATCATGATCTCGTGGTTGCCGCGGCGGGCGCCGTACTGATTGAAATCTTTCTTCTCCACGGAGCGTTTGACAAGATAACCGGCGGCCGGACTCGTCGCAGCGATCGAGCCTGCGGGGGAAATGTGATCTGTGGTAACCGAGTCTCCGAGCCATGCGAGTACGCGGGCACCCTGGATGTCCTCAAGCGGACGAGGCTCCTTCGGCAGGTTTTCGAAGTATGGTGCCGCCTTGATGTACGTCGAGGCCCCATCCCAGGAATACCGGGCTCCTGTCGGGACGGGGAGACTCTGCCACTCGGAGCCTCCGGCAAACACGTTGGAGTACTGCCGGTGGAACATCTCTGATTTCAGGCTCGTCTTGATCGTCGATGCGACTTCTTCCGGTGTCGGCCAGATATCGCGCAGGTAGACCGGTGCACCGTCCTTGCCGGTACCGATCGGCTCGTTCTGGAGGTCGGTGTTCATCGTTCCGGCGAGTGCGTACGCTACGACGAGAGGCGGCGACGCGAGGTAGTTCGCACGCACCTGGGCGTGAACACGCCCTTCGAAATTTCTGTTGCCCGAAAGCACCGCCACTGCGACGAGATCTTCGTCCTGGATGGCCTTCGCGATCGATTCCGGAAGCGGACCGCTGTTGCCGATACAAGTCGTGCACCCGTAGCCAACGAGATTGAATCCCAGTTGGTTGAGGTATGGTGTGAGTCCAGCTTCGTTCAGATAATCGGTGACTACTTTTGAACCGGGAGCAAGACTGGTCTTCACCCACGGTTTCTTCTTCAAACCGCGTTCTGCCGCCTTCTTTGCCAGGAGTCCAGCGGCGACCATCACCGATGGATTGGAGGTGTTCGTGCAACTGGTGATCGCTGCGATAACGACAGAACCATGCGTCAGAGCGAATCCAGAGCCGTTGCCCGGAACTTCCGCAGTTTTGAGAATAGAATCAGCGAGCGACTTATCGAGAATCTCGGATTTGGCACCGGGCGCCAGGTCGACCCACTGGTTCGCCGCAGCTTTGTCGAGATTGACTCCCTTAAGTTCCAGCATGTCTACGAGCGCCTTGCGGAACGCGGGTCTCGATTGCGAAAGGAGCACGCGGTCCTGCGGGCGCTTCGGTCCCGCCAGGCTTGGCTCGACCGTGCTCAGGTCAAGTTCGAGTGAATCCGAAAATTCCGGCTCGGGGGAATCTGCAGAATGGAATATTCCTTGCTCTTTGCAATATGCTTCGACGAGGGCGACTTGTTGTGCGCTTCGACCGGTGAATCTGAGAAAGTTGAGAGTTTCCTGATCGATGGGGAAAAAGCCCATCGTTGCACCATACTCGGGTGCCATGTTCGCAATGGTCGCACGATCGGCGAGCGAGAGAGCAGCAAGGCCAGAGCCATAAAACTCCACGAACTTTCCGACCACACCTTTCTTCCGTAGCATCTGTGTCGCTGTCAGTACGAGATCGGTAGCGGTCGCACCGGCTCGCAGTTTGCCTGCGAGCTTGAATCCGACAACCTGTGGAATCAGCATCGAAATCGGCTGACCGAGCATAGCGGCTTCTGCTTCAATACCGCCGACCCCCCAGCCAAGAACTCCGAGTCCGTTGATCATGGTGGTATGCGAATCGGTTCCGACAAGCGTGTCCGGGTACGCCCACGTTTCGCCGTCGACCGTAGTGGTGAAGACTGCTTGCGCGAGATACTCGAGATTGATTTGGTGGACGATTCCCGTTCCGGGAGGTACGACGCGGAAATTCTTAAACGCCTGCTGTCCCCAGCGGAGGAAAGCATATCGTTCCTTGTTGCGGCCGAACTCCTTCGCGACGTTCTGAAGAAAGGCGGAGCCGGAGCCAAACTCGTCCACTTGGACCGAGTGATCGATGACAAGATCCACCGGCTGCAGCGGATTGATCTTGTTGGGATCTCCGCCCATGGCGACCATCGCATCGCGCATCACGGCAAGATCGACGACGCAGGGAACCCCCGTGAAGTCCTGGAGGAGGACCCGGGCAGGCATGAACGCAATTTCCTTGTCAGGCGTTGCCTTGGCATCCCATCGAACCAACGCCTCGATATCCTCCCGGCGAACGACTCTTCCGTCCTCCTGCCGCAGGAGGTTTTCGAGCAAAATCCTGAGAGATACCGGGAGACGATTCAGGCCGCCGGGAAAAGCTTGCCCGAGCTCTCGGAGCGAAAAGAACGTGTATGTCGATCCGCCTGCGGTGAGTGTGGAGCGTGTTCTGAAACTGTCTGTTAATGCCATCGAAGGTTCCTCCCGGTGGTCCTTTTTTCAGAAAAGTCTGCACTTGAATACAAACGCGGTAAGAATATTAGAAAAAAATCAGCTGACTTGCCAGACGTGCGGCAACGCGAAACGGGCTGACTCTCTGATTTTTTCTCGTTATATTTCAAGTCAACCTATGAAAGATGTATCCCGCAAGATAAAGACCAGCAGATCTGCACGGGCGCAAGCCGTTTTGACGCTTCGCCCGCAGACCGTGAAACTCCTTCGCGAAGGGCAGCTCCCGAAAGGAGATCCGATTCCTGTCGCAAAAGTCGCGGCCATCCAGGCGGCGAAAAATGCCAGCCAGATCATCCCGTATTGTCACCCCATACCTCTGGATTTTGTCGGTTGCTCGTTCGAGATCGGTGAGTCTTCGATTGTCGTGTCCACTGAAGTAAAAGCGATTTTCAAGACCGGGGTGGAAATGGAAGCGCTTACCGCTGCTTCCGTCGCCGCGCTGACGTTGTATGACATGCTGAAGCCCGTCGATGAAACGATGATCATCAGTGATGTGCGGTTGGTGGAAAAACGCGGCGGGAAATCGGATTATGCGCTGCCGGCAGGGGAGAAACTTCGCGTCGCTGTCGTCGTGATGTCCGATTCGGCCGCGTCCGGCGCAAAAAAGGACACCTCTGGACGGCACATCGAAGGGCGGCTGCAGGAGCTCGGTCTCGACGTTGTCGAATACAAAGTGATTCCTGATCATCAACACGTGATTGAGCAAACCCTCATTCGATACTCAGATGAATTGAAACTGGACCTCGTTATCACCACCGGCGGAACGGGATTGAGCGCAACGGACGTTACACCCGAGGCAATGGCCGGGATCGTGGACAAAGAAATCCCGGGAATTGTTGAAGCCGCGCGAGTGTTCGGACAGGAAAGAACTCCGCTTGCCATGTTGTCGCGCGCGAAAGCGGGAGTCCGCGGCACGACGATCATCGTCAATCTGCCAGGCTCGCGCAAAGCAGTCGAAGAATCGCTGGATGCCATTTTGCCGGGTCTTCTGCACGGCTTCCGCATGATGCGAGGGGAGGGGCATTGACCGTTTTTGGGAGGGGGGCGATGTTCACCCATCGCGTCATCAGAGCCGTCGTGGTCATGGTTGTTCTTCCTTTTGCCATTCAGGCTCAAGAGTCTGCGACGTTTAGAAAGAGTGAGCTCGTACGGGGCGAGGCCTCATCCGCCGCGCGCTTGATGCGATCTTCCTCCACGCTCTCTCCGGGGCAGGAGGGATTCGATGCAGTCTACTACAAGCTTGACCTGAAGCTTTCGTTGAATCCGAACAGGCTGGGCGGCTCGGTACGGATGGACGCCCGCTCGCTGGTGAGTAATCTGACCACGATCGCCCTCGATTTGATGAGTGCGATGAGCGTCGACTCGGTGACCGTCGGCGGGTCGAAAGTCAACGTGACGCAACAACCGGCGCTCGTGAATATCTCGCTCAATCGCCCCTACCAGATCGGTGAGCGATTCACCGTCATCATCTATTACAGCGGTCTCCCGGGAAGTACCGGCTTCGGTAGTTTCTTTTTCACGACAACGTCCTCGACGTCCGATCCTCCGAACTCACCGTGGATCTGGAGCCTGAGCGAACCGTACGGGGCCAAAGACTGGTGGCCGAGCAAGGATCACCCATCCGACAAGGCAGACTCGGTTGATATCTGGATTACCTGTGACGCGAAGTTCAAAGTCGGTTCGGAAGGAAAGCTCGTCGCCGTCCTGGACAACGGCAACGGGACAAGGACTCATCGCTGGCAGCACCGGTATCCCATTGCTACCTACCTCGTCTCCATCGCTGTGGCGGAGTACACCGAAGTTGCAGGATGGTTCAAATACTCGTCGACCGACTCGATGCCGGTGATCAATTATGTTCTTCCTTCGAGGTCTGGAGAAGCGGCGGCATCACTGGTGCCGACCATCCAGATGCTGGAAATCTACTCCGACCTCTTCGGTCTCTATCCGTTCGTCAAGGAGAAATACGGTCACTCGCAATTCGGTTGGGGTGGCGGCATGGAGCATCAGACGATGACCTCCATCGTCGATTTCTCCGACGGGCTCATCGCTCACGAAATGGCACACCAGTGGTTTGGCGACATGATCACGATGCGGACCTGGCCGCATATTTGGCTCAACGAGGGCTTCGCAACCTACTGTGTCGCCCTCTATAACGAACGTAAATCCGGCACGACCGGATACTGGAACGTGATGAATCGCGAGATGTCCAGAGCAGAAAAAGCCGTCGGATCTATCTACATCAACGATACTTTGAACATCGGCAGTTTGTTCAGCGGCAATCTGGTCTACTCAAAAGGGGCAACCGTTCTTCACATGCTCAGGCACGTCATGGGGGATTCTCTGTTCTTTCGGGCGATGCACGACTATGCCACAGACGACCGGTTCATGTTCGGCACGGCGACGACAGAGGATTTCAGAGCGACTTGTGAGTCCACCATGGGCGGCAAGTCATTGGGCTACTTTTTCTCACAGTGGATTTACGGCGAGAACTTTCCGTCATACCGGTACGAGTGGGGAAGCGAAAAAACCGGATCGACATATCGCGTTCGAGTCTCTATCAACCAGACCACAACGAGTTCGAATCCTCCCTTCTTTGTCATGCCTGTCGACCTGCTTTTCAAGCTTGACGGAATGGACACGACCGTTACTGTGCTCAACGATAGACAAGGGCAGGTCTTCACATTTGATATGCCAGGCAGGCCTATTTCAGTCCAATTGGATCCAAACAACTGGATTCTGAAGAGCGCCTCCGGTACAATGGTTGCTGTCGAGAAGATGGTCGAAAGACCCCGTGCTATCCGACTGAAGCAAAACTACCCCAATCCGTTCAATCCGTCGACCAACATTGCGTTTGAAGTCCCTGAAGCGGCCGATCTCCGATTGGAGGTCTTCGATCAACTCGGCAGGATGGTGCGGGTCCTTGTGAACGACCAACGTTTCGAAGCAGGTACGCACACAGTTCTGTTCACGGCTTTGACTGACGGAGGCGAACCGCTTCCTTCGGGAGTCTACTACGCCAGACTCACAGCGGACGGATTCCGGGTCCAGACGACACGAATGCTTTGTATCAGATGAAGGGCGTGACCATCCGACCGCACGAGAATGTCGGACAGGAAGAGAATGGTGAGAGGCCGCGATTTCAGCCGATGTGTTGATTCAGAAACGAGAAGTCGATATATTAGTCAACCGCAGAGCATGTACCGCTTACTAGCCCAACGAGTGAAGTAGAAGTTGCCCAAGCGCACAGACATTTCGTCCGTCCTCATAATTGGTTCCGGCCCCATTGTTATCGGTCAAGCATGCGAATTTGATTATTCCGGCACCCAGGCATGCAAAGTCCTGCGGGAAGAGGGGTATCGCGTCATCCTGATCAACAGCAATCCGGCCACGATAATGACCGATCCGGACCTGGCGGATGCAACCTACGTGGAGCCGATCACACCAGCTGTCGTCGAGAAGATCATCGAGAAAGAGCGTCCGGATGTCATCCTTCCGACCATGGGCGGACAAACCGCGTTGAACACGGCCGTGGCTCTCGCCGAAAGCGGTGTTCTTGAGAAGTACGGTGTCGAGCTCATCGGTGCAAAGCTGGAGGCGATCAAGAAGGCAGAGGATCGCGAGCTTTTCCAGAACGCGATGACCGAAATCGGACTGGAGACACCGAGAGGCAAATTCGTTCATTCGCTCCCCGAGGCGCTGGAAGTCGCGGAAGAAATCGGGCTCCCGATCATTATTCGTCCTTCGTTTACGCTCGGCGGAACCGGCGGCGGCACGGCGTACAATCTCGAAGAGTTCCGCGAGAAGGTCGAGCACGGTCTTACGAGCAGCCCCACGCATCAGGTGCTGATTGAGGAGTCCGTCGTCGGGTGGAAAGAGTTCGAGCTGGAAGTCATGCGTGATCTCAAAGACAACGTGGTGATTATCTGCTCGATTGAGAATTTCGATCCAATGGGAGTTCACACGGGTGATTCCATCACCGTCGCTCCTGCGCAGACTCTGACCGACAAAGAATATCAGACGATGCGCGATGCCGCCATCAAGATTATCCGCAAGATCGGTGTGGAAACGGGCGGATCGAATATTCAGTTCGCATTAAACCCCGATGACGGCCGGATGACGATTATTGAAATGAATCCCCGGGTATCGCGATCGTCAGCTCTTGCGTCGAAGGCGACGGGATTTCCGATCGCGAAGATTGCAGCGAAGCTGGCAGTCGGATATACGCTCGACGAGATTCCGAATGACATTACGAAAGAGACTCCGGCATCGTTCGAACCAACGATTGACTACTGTGTTGTCAAGATTCCCCGCTGGGATTTCGAGAAGTTCAAGGGTGTTGATGACACGCTGGGAGTGCAGATGAAGTCGGTCGGCGAGGCGATGGCGATCGGGCGCACGTTCAAGGAGGCGTTTCAAAAAGCCCTGCGGTCGCTGGAACAGGGGCGATTCGGCCTCGGCGCGGATGGGAAGGATTTTCTGGATGTACGTTCGCTCTCAGATGAGAAGCGTGAGGAATGGAAAAAGAAAGCGCTCGACAGGCTCAAGATGCCGAAGCCGAACAACGTGTTCTATATCCGGTATGCGTTTCAGCTCGGAGCAACGATTGAGGAACTGTTCAAAGTGACGAAGATCGATCCGTGGTTTCTGTACAATTTGAAGCAGATCGTCGATTTTGAGGAGGAGTTGTATGCGTTTACCGTCCAGCCAACCTAGCCGCAGCGGGAGAGCCGAGAGAGGGCGAGCGTGCGTTGTGACCGCGCTGGTGCTTCTCGGTCTCGGAATCTCCTCGGCACAGAGCGTCATCCCTCCGGACCGGGAGGGCCTTCTCAAAGGGCAGGGCATGGACCTCGCCGCCATAGCCGAGTCGAATAATTGGCCGGATTCAAGGCAGGTTCTTGCAATGAAAAACGAGCTTGGACTGACGCGTGATCAGGTGAAGAAAACGGAGGCGCTCGAGAAAGTCACTGGCAGTGCTGCCGGGGCAAAAGGGGAAGAGATTGTCCAGGCTGAGGAAGAATTGGCGGCGATGTTCCAGTCGGGTGAGGCAGCCGAGAAAGCTGTTCGGATGAAACTCGAACAGATCGGCAAGGCGCGCGCAGAATTACGGTTCATCCATCTCCAGGCGTACCTCCGCATGAAACAGATTCTGACGCCGGATCAGGTCAAACAGTACACGGAACTAAAGGCACGTGAAAGCAAGCGCGAAAACTAAAGGTGCCCCGTCACGCGTCACGCGTGAAGTGCTGCTGAAGGCGAAGCAATACGGCTTCTCCGATCGGCAGCTCGCGCATTTGTGGGGCACATCGGAGAAGGCGATACGCCGCCTTCGAAAAGATCTCGGTGTCATACCGGTCTACAAGACAGTTGACACGTGCGCGGCGGAGTTTGAGGCTCATACGCCATATCACTATTCGACCTACGACCAGGAAAATGAATCCGTCCGCAGCGACCGGAAGAAGGTTATCATTCTCGGCGGTGGACCCAACCGCATCGGACAGGGCATAGAATTCGATTACTGTTGTGTCCACGGCGTCTATGCTCTCGAGGAAGAGGGCATTGAGACGATTATGATCAACTGTAATCCCGAGACCGTCTCGACGGACTACGACACCACGGACAAGCTCTATTTTGAGCCGCTCACGCTGGAGGATGTTCTCAATATCTACGACCACGAGCAGCCGCTGGGTGTCATTGTGAGTTTCGGGGGGCAGACCCCGCTGAAGATCGCCAAGGCGCTTGAAGACTACGGTGTACGCATTCTCGGAACGCAATCTGAAGGTATTGACATCGCGGAAGACCGCGAGCGGTTCGGGTCGTTGCTGAGGAGATTGAAGATCCCCCACCCGATGTACGGCACCGCCTATTCTGTCAATAATGCCGTGCTCGTGGCGGAACAAATAGGATTTCCGGTTCTCATCCGCCCGTCGTATGTTCTGGGGGGGCGGGCAATGGAGATATGTTACAACAGTGATTCCGTCCGCGAATACATGAAGAAGGCGGTGGATGTATCGCCTGAGCATCCGGTGTTGATTGACCGTTTCCTCGAAGACGCGTTTGAGTTCGATGTGGACGCCGTATGCGATGGGAAGGATGTCCTCATAGGCGGGGTCATGCAGCACATCGAAGAAGCCGGTATCCATTCCGGCGACAGCTCGTGTGTGCTGCCTCCTTACATGATTACCCCGAAGAACCTCGACGAACTGAAGGGTTACACCGTCCGACTCGCAAAAGCGCTGAAGGTCATCGGACTCATCAATGTACAGTACGCCATGAAAGGCGGAGTTGTCTATGTCCTCGAGGTAAATCCTCGCGCGTCGCGCACGGTTCCGTTCGTGAGCAAAGCGGTCGGGCTCCCGCTGGCCAAGATCGCGGCAAAGGTGATGATCGGGAGAACCCTCGAAGATCTCGGTGTCCTGGGTTTTGATTTCCAGAAGGTCAAGCACATCTCCGTGAAGGAGGCCGTGTTCCCGTTCTCGAAATTCCCCCGTGTGCCAGTGTTCCTCGGTCCGGAAATGCGATCGACAGGTGAGGTGATGGGAATCTCGACTCATTTTGGTGGAGCGTTCGCGAAGGCACAAATGGGCGCAGGGAACACGTTGCCGACCCAGGGACAAATCTTCATCAGCGTCAACAACAGTGATAAGAATGAGCTCACCGCGAACATCGCCCGTGAGTATTCCCGCCTCGGTTTCACCTTCGTCGCGACGGAAGGCACCGCAAAGTTTCTGACTGAGCAAGGTATCGAGTGTTCAAAGGTCTTCAAAGTAAATGAAGGTAGACCGAATATCGTCGATCTGATCAAGAACGGGGAAATCAAGCTTGTCATCAATACCCCGCTCGGCGAAGAGTCTCGCTACGACGAGTACTCGATCGGATGGGCGGCGATCGAACAAAAGGTCTCCTTCATGACGACACTTTCGGCCGCTTCGTCAGCTGTAAAAGGGATCGAACAGCAAAAACATGTTGGGATAGAAGTGAAAAGCCTCCAGGAATACCAAAAAGATATCACCTCATAGGAACGTCCCCCTCCGCCCGCATTTGCCACCCCTTTTTTCCTTTTCGGCGTCTAATCAGCATGGGTTGCACTCTTTGTCTGTCTGGATGGAGCCGTGAAGGGCGCGCACGCCCAATCTTGGCAATTCAGACGATTCTGGCTATTTTCGACGGAGGTTCTTGACTTAGTTCGTGCATTCAGCTAAATTACAGTGTTAGTGGGTTCATTTCAAATTACACTTTAAGCTCGGAGGCCTAGGTGTTTGGAACGCCGTTGGGGGCTTTAAGGATAGCAAATGTACGGATATGGCTGGGATTTCTTGTCGTTTTGATGATGGGATTTCCATCTGAACTGCGGTCTCAGAACCTCCCTTTGCCAAACTCGACGATTGCCGAGGAGCAGGACTATGCATTCGCTTACGGTCTTTTCAGGGACGGCCTTTTTCAGAACGCGGCTGCGCAATTCGCCAGCTTCGTGAAGAAGCACCCTCAAAGCATCAAAGTGCAGGATGCCCAGTTTCTTCACGCCGACTGTTTCTTCGAGATGGAGAAATTCGGCGACGCGGCCCGCGAATTCTCGGCATTCATCAAACAATATCCGGCCTCGCCATTTTCGGACAATGCACGGTTCAAACTCGGCGATACCTACGCCAGACTGAATCGCAAGATCGATGCGATCGAAACGTACAAGTCGATTCTGGATCAACCCAGGAATCCGGCTGTCGCCGGTGAAGCGGCCTACTGGATAGGGGAGATCTATTTCAAAGACTCTGACCTCGCCAACGCCCTGAAGTACTATACGCTCTCCTTCGAAGGATATCCCGGCCATCGGTTGCAGGACTATGCAGCATATTCTGCCGGCTGGGCAAATCAGAAAAAAGGCGAGTATGCCAGGGCGGCTGAATGGTACCGGCTGCTGATCGAGAAACTCCCGCAAAGCGCTCTTGTCCCTTCCGCGCGTGTCAAGATTGGTGAGTGCTACTTCTCTCTGAAGGAGTACAAGCGGGCTATCGATGAATTAGCCGAAACCAGGACGAAGATCGACTCGGCTGCCCTCCGCGGCGATGCAGACTACATCGTTGCAGAATCTTATTACAGCCTGAATGATTTCGAAAATGCAGCAAGGAAGTATGAATCGTTTCTCAAGGACTATCCGGGTCATCGGTTGACGAATGAGGTGCAGTATGCGATGGCCTGGTCGTTCTTCAAGAGCCGCCGGTTTGCAGAAGCCGCTGACGCATTCGGCAGGATCCCGTCAGGGGAACTTGAACTTGCTCGTGCGGCGGCCTACCGCAAAGGCGTCGCGGAGAAACTCGCGGCTCACCGTTCGAATGCTCTTGCGTCCTTCCGGCAGGTTTATGAGAAAGATCGTCAGAGCGACTATGCCGACAATGCCCTCTACGATGCAGGGTTGATCCTCTTCGAGGACAAGAAGCTCGATGAAGCAATTGGGTTGTTTCGAAAAGTGGTGACGGAGTACAGCCGGGGTGACGCGGCAGCAGACGCGTCGATGATGCTTGGTGAGTGTTACGCCGGTATTTCAGCGTTCGATTCGGCGCGCGTTTACTACGGCAAGGCGCTTAACGTCGAAGGCACGTCGTTTGAAACCAAGGTCAATTCTCTCTACCAGGTGGCGTGGTCAAACTTCAAGCTTCGAAACTATAAGGAGTCAGCTTCGGGATTCTCTCGGTTCCTCACTGCGTATGCCGGCCACCCGAGGTCGCTGGAAGCTCAATATTGGCTTGCCGAATCTGATTACCTCGGGGGCGACTACAAGAACGCGCTGAAGCACTATCTCGACGTTGTCAAGAACTCCACACACCCTCGTCGTGAGGAGAGCATGTACGGCATCGGTTGGAGCCACTATCGCCTCAATGATTTTCCGAGAGCGATCGATGCTTTCGAGCGGCTGATCCTGAGCTTCCCCTCAGGCAAGTTTTCGTTCGATGCCCGTCTCAGGCTGGGTGATTGTTACTTTCAACAGAAGGACTACAAAAAAGCGGCTGGTGCTTACCGAACCGTGATCCGGCTTTTCGCGAAAAACGAGGGTGCGGACTATGCACTTTATCAACTCGGTCAGACCTACTACCGTTCCGGGGATCACGATCAGGCCACTGATCAGTTTGCGGCTCTTCTGACAACCTATCCAAAATCAAATCTCGCCGATGATGCGCAGTTCGCCGTTGGCTGGATCAAGTTCCAGCGCAAGGATTTTCTCGGGGCAATCAGAGATTTCCAGGCCACGATCTCGAGCTATCCCGCCAGCGATTTGATCCCGCGCGCCACGTACAGTATTGGAGATGCCTATTACAACCTGCGTCAGTATGGCCCGGCGGAAAAGGCATACCGCGAAGTCCTGCAAAGGTACCCAAAGAGCCCGGTTGCTGCCGACGCCCTGACGGGCATTCAGTATTGCCTCGTCGCACAGGGAAAGAGCAAGGAAGCTGTCGGAGCCATCGACGACTACGTCAAAGAGAATCCCACTTCGCCGAATACGGAGCAGCTCGAAATAAAGAAGGCCGAATTGTTCTTCAGCCAAAGGCAGTTTCTCGATGCGGCAATAGCGTATCGGGCATTCGCGCGGCAGCGCAAATCCTCGGCACTGAGGCCCCAGGCATTGTTCTGGCTTGGAAAGAGCCTGCAAGAAGCCGACAGCGCACTTGCAGCCTCCGGAGCGTATCAGGAAGCCGCAGATGCACCGGGAGCGTCGGTTAATATCCGCGGAAATGCTCTTCTCGAAAGCGCGCGCATTTTCCTGAAGCTCAAATCATACGAACAAGCCTACAAAGTGCTTGCGGATGCTGAGAATACGCTCAGCACAACTGAATTTGCACCTGAAGTGGCGTACACCAAGGGGCTGGTCTTCCTTGACAACAACGCTCTGGACGATGCAAAGACGGCGTTTGAGTTCGTGGTTTCCAAATATCCGGCGACAGTGGAGGCCGACAAGGCCCGGAATGCACTCGCGCGGATGGCAATCGCGGCGAAGCAGTATTCTACTGCACAGGAGCTTGCCCAGGCTGTCGCCACATCCCGCACCGACGAGGTTGGTGCCGAGGCGCAATATCTCAGCGGGCTTGCGTTCGAACAAAACGCAGAATGGCAACAGGCCGTGACCGCGTATCTGAGGCTGCGCTATGTTTTCCCCTCTCATGAACGATGGCTGGCCAGGGCCTACGTGGGCCTCGGGCACTCGTATGAACAGGTTCACGATTCTGCGAAAGCCCGTGAGTCGTACCAGCAGGTTCTCAAGATGCTCCAAAGCGGAGCGGAGTTCGATGAGGCTACACTCCGCCTGACCAATCTGGGACGGGAATGAGAGCATGAAGCCTGTCATTCATATACTCATCGCAGGTTTGATCATTGCAGCATCCCTGACGGCTCAGGAAAAACCTGTCCCCGGGCAGCGTCCGGCTGGCATCGCTCCGACGGATTCTGTCGCTCGCCCGGTGACTCAGCAACCCTCCACGAAGAGCGCGCAGGGATTACCCAAGTTCGATATCCCTGAATACGTCATCACAGGAATTGTCTCGATCGAACTCCCTGATGCTTCGAAGCAGGAGGCCTCTGAACCTGACCATGTTCTGGCACTCGCCGATCCCGCCGCGTTTCCGCGAGATCGATCTTCGTACGATTTCCATGCAGATCAGAAGATCACGCTTTCACCTGCCGCGGCAAGAATCGGAAATGGACGGCTTCAGATGAGTTCAGGCACATACCTCACGTCGCACGTCGGGCTTCGTCATATGGTCGTCGACCCGGAGTATTTCTTCGGCGTGCAGGGGGACTACAGATCCTCAAAGGCGTACATTCCGTTTGCCAATCGTTCTTCCGGAGATATCCTTGTCCGCGGCGGTATCGTTCTTAACAGTCCAGCCGACTGGTTTGACCGGGGGCTTCTTGCGGGCGGGCTGGGGTACGCAAGCGAAACGTACAGGTTCTACGGTTACGGGGATCCGTCGCTGACCAGGACGATCACCCGGTTTGACCTCTCTTCCCGATATGATTCTCCACGTGCCGCGTTGTTCACGCACGACGCCAACCTCGGTCTGGCTCTCAACAGCATCAAGGACTCCACCACGAGCCTGACGGAGACTCTGTTAGGGGCTGGAGCCGGTGTCAACGTCTTGATCTGGTCGTTCCCGCTCGAGGGTCGCGTTGATTTTATGCTCGCCTCTCTCACAGGGAATTCCACGGCGTCGTTCCCTTACGTCGACGCCCGGATTGCCACGGAGAAACTTTGGTACGGGGACTTTTTCGTTCAAGCGTCTCTTCACGGCTATCTCGCACAAGGGATGCTCGGCCAGAAATTTGCCCGGGCGTATCCACACGTCGCGCTCGGTTACCGGGTGATGCACAACACGGTGCTCAGTCTCTCGTATGCGGGGCGAGTCCAGCAGAACACGCTTTCGGGATTGATGTCGCTCCATCCGTACATATCCGCGAATGCCACACTTCGGCAGTCCGATATTCCCATTGACGCCATTGCGGCGCTCGAAACAGATTGGTCTCCGGTGTGGCGCAGCAGGTTTTCCGCCCGCTTCCAGTCGGTTCGTGACTTCCCTCTCTTGACGGAGGGTACTTCAGGCGGTATCTGGACAACGGACTATCGGGGCACGACGAAGATATCGTCCTTCAAGGCGGACTTATTTGCGAAGTTCGATGCAAATAGTTACTTTACGTTGTCATGGGAGATTAACGACAGCAAGAATACCATCACTCAGTGGAAGGTGCCGTATCTTCCTGACCTTCGGCTTAACGGCGGTGCATGGCTCGAGCTTGCACCCGGCTTTGGACTCTTCCCGTCAGTCGCCTATGTCGGAAACCGGGCGAGGGATCTGTTTGCGGCAGGAAAACTGAAAGGCTTTGTTTGTGCAAACCTGCACGCCGAGTATGCCTTGTTTCAGCCACTGAGTATCTCGGTTGATTTTATGAATCTGACGAATACGCGCTACGAGGAATGGAGCGGTTACCAGGCGGTACCGCTAACCATCACTGCCGGGCTCACCATGCGATGGTGAGCACACGCTCGTGACCGAAGTGTTCTTCTCTCACCCCCAATCATAGGAGGAACTTTCAATGCCAGACCTTAACCTTCAAGATGAAGGATCGATGGACAACCTCGAATCCTCGGCAGAACAAGGCGAGGACGCAAGTGTTTCGGGGGATGAGACTCCAAAGAAGGGTGGCGGCATGGGCAAGATTCTGATTGTCGTCCTCGCGGTTCTCATTGTCGGAGGCGGAGGCGCTTTTTTGCTCGACAAGCTTGGCGTGGTTCAAATCTTCAGTAAGAAGAAGGCCCCTCCCGCAGTCGCTCAGCTTCAGGATCAACCTGCAGAGACCGAGATTGCAGCCCCTGCCGGCGGAGGCGCATCGAATCAGATGATCGAAACTCCCCCTGTTGACGAGAAGGGAAAACCCGGAGCGAAGAAAACTGATGATAAATCGGCCAAGAAGCCTGCCGGGACAACCGAAGCGTCCTTGAAACCCATGCCGGCTCCAGCCTCCAGCGGGAATCTGCAGGAGATGAAAGGGGAGTATACAATTCAGGTCTCTGCCTGGAGGGACAAGGAAATCGCCGGTGAGATCGTGAAGCGTCTCGCCGATGCCGGGTACCCCGCGTTTGTGGAAGAGCGCGAATTCAAGGGTGGGACGTGGTACACTGTTCGCGTCGGCCGGTACTCGTCACGCAAAGATGCGACACAAGCGGTGCAGAATTTTGCCGAAGAGTTGAGGTCGAATTATTGGATTGACAAAGCGAGAGCGAAATAGTCGGTCGTCTGACTCTTCCGACAGAATGACAGCGCGTTTTTCGGACCAGAAGCCGTACGCTCTTATTTGGTTCGATTCGGGGGTGAGCGGGGCTTTCGATTCGAAGTTGATATTGTAGGGGAGCGTCATGTCGGATCTCTATCTTTTCCTTCAAAGGACGCAATCGTGGTATGGCGCGGTCGAGCTCGTGCAGAGCTACCGTCGCAATCTCCGAAAGGGTCTTGTCGTTTCTGTCGGTCTCCACGGACTACTCGTCCTTCTTTACTGGTGGCTGATCTACACAAAACCGGATGACAGTTCAGTCCGGGAAGTGCGCATCACCACGTACGAAGAACTTGAAGTATCACCGGGCGTCGGCCAGTCCGACCTCGGGCTTGCCATCGTCCCTCTCCAGGTACGCGAACTGGAAACGGGCGACGAACCCGTGCCGGCAGTCCGTCCATCCAAAGGGTTTACCACACGAAAGCCGAACTCCCAGCCGCGCGCGATGGGCAGAGGGATCGGCGATCTGCCATCTGTTCTTCCCAATGACAAAGTCAATGCCAACAGTCTTGCGCCGGTCGAACCAACGTCGCAGTGGGAGAGAAACGATCCTGTCGGCGGAAACAACAACCGCGACGATCGGAATGACGTGCGCGGCGGCAAGCCTGTCATCGGCCGGGACGGGCCGGTTCCGAGCGGTCTCGCATCGTCCGGTATAGGCTCGGCGGCCAAGCCGGCACCGGGCCTCTACGGCACAGGGGGAAGGGGCGGCACAGATTTCTACGGAGATGGTGAGGGAGGTGGAATTGGATACTCGATGAAATGGCTGCGGGGGGGGACACGCGGAAAAGTATCCGGGGAATTGCCGAAGTATCCGGCGGGTGTGAAAGTTGAAGCGGAGATTCGCTTGTTTGCCATCGTCTCTCCCGATGGCTCAGTCGTCGCCCTGCATCCTGCGCAAAAAGCTGACTCACGTCTGGAAGAAGCCGCGCTAAAAGAAGTGCGCTATTGGCGATTTGAGCGGCTGAAACCTTCACAGCCGCAGGTCGATCAGACGTGCGAAATTGCCTTCCTGTTCACGCTCAAGTAATCTCCGGTTTTCACGCTGGACGCTCGCCGGGATCTTTTCCGGAGGCTGCAGCGTTGTCGTCCCTCTTCGGAGTTTCGCCCCCCAGGTACAGGTAGTAAAATCCCAGTTCCCCAAAAGTTAGAATCAGAAGTGAAATCGTGTCACGGCTGATCTCCTGCCGCAGAATGCGGAAGAAGTACGAATTTGTCTGTTGATAATACCACTTGATGAAGAGCTCGGGCGTGAAGAGGAGATTCGTGAGCATGGTCGATATGGTCCAGCCCACAGCAAACACGATTCCCATGAACGCGACGGCCAGCAAGCCCTCATTCAGGCCCCCGGCTTTTTTTCGGGAGAAAAAACCGTAGACAAACGCGAAGGCGTGCAACAGAAAAATGAAGAATGCGACCATGGTGTGGAGAGGGCTAGTAGGCGTCTTTGCCGAAGATCACCGCCCTGGCGGTTTTCAGAATGATTTTTAGATCGAACACGAGAGACCAGTTTTCGACATAGTAGACATCGAATTTCGTACGTTCCTCGATCGGAGCGTTTCCCCGAAGACCATTGACCTGCGCCCATCCCGTCATTCCAGTCTTCACCCGGTGGCGGTCGAGGTACTTTGGTATCTCCTTCTTGAATTGGTCGACGAAATGAGGCCGCTCTGGCCGCGGGCCGACGATGCTCATATCGCCCGTCAGCACATTCCAGAGCTGCGGCAATTCGTCGAGGCTGAACCGCCGAAGGAAACCGCCGATCCGTGTTTTCCTTGGATCGTTCTTTTCCGCCCAGACGGGACCGATGCCTGTTTCCGCGTCGACTTTCATGGTTCTGAATTTCAACAGCCGGAACGGCCGGCCGTCGAGGCCCACCCGCTCCTGCGAATAGAACACGGGCCCCGTGGAATCGAGCTTGATCAGTGCCGCCAGGATTCCAACGAGCGGACTCGCAAGAACTATGGAGATACCTGAGACCACGAGGTCGAATCCACGCTTGACGATGAGATTCCACGTCGTCATGGGAACCCCTTTGATATTGATGAAAGGGATTCCGTACAGCTCCTTGATCCGGACGCGGCTTGTCATCAGCTCGAGCATATCCGGCACCATCATAATCTCCGCGTTGAGCCCTTCGGAGTCTCGCACAAGTTCATAAAGTTGTGGATGATCCTTGTAGGTGAGAGAGACGAGAACGATATCGACGTCGTGCCGGCGAACATACTCCGGGACATGAGAAATCCGTCCGAGAAAATCCGAACCTGCCGTCTCCATCTGGTCCAGCCCATTGATGGAAAAGAACCCCACCACCCGGTAGCCGAGTGCGGGATTTTGGGTAATGCTGTCGTAGACACGGCGGGCTGTGCCGTTAGTGCCGACAATGACGACGTCTTTGACATCGTTGCCGTGGGCATACCATCGCTTCTCGAACTTGAGGACGGCTGACCTGGCGAGTGAAATGAACATCACGGAAGAAATCGCCAGAATCGCGAACACGGCGCGGGAATACGAGAACTCGCGATAAAAGAATGTCGCGCTCATAACAATGAGCATACCGAAGAAAACAAGCCGGACGATGGCAAAGAACTCGTCGGAGAAGAATACATTGCGCCGCGTCGCGTACATCCGCCGGGAATGGAAAAGGAGAATCCAGGTCGGGATGACGATCAGGGATCCTGCGATGTACGCCTCAAGGCTTGGTATCCCAAGAGTGACCGGAATGAACGAGTTGACGGGGGAGTGAAATCGAACCCAATAAGAAAAGAGGAATGCTCCTTCGATTGCCAGCGCGTCGGCAATGACTGTGAGGAGCGGAACGATGAAATCTTTTCTCGGACGTTGCGGCATGAGGATGTGAGTTCGTGCGTGTCGACCACTGACGGTGCGAAGTCGGGCGTTCCGGGGTTGCACCCCGGCGCTTAGCCGAACATCTCCTGCTCGACTTCCTGAAAAATGATGTGTCCGATCGTGATGTGACCTTCCTGGATACGTTGCGTATCGGTCGATGGAACGATGATCGCAAGATCCACCAGGTCCTTGGATGCCCCGCCATCCTTGCCAAGGAGTGCGATGGTCACCATGTTCTTTTGCCGGGCTTTCTGAAACGCGTTGTTGACGCTGGCCGAATTGCCGCTCGTGCTGATCCCGATCAGAACGTCTCCGTCCTGACCCAGCGCCTCTACCGATCGCGCGAAAACGTTGTCATATCCGATGTCGTTTGCGCCTGCCGTCAGTGCTGAGCTGTCGGTCGTCAGCGCGATGGCCGGGAGTCCCGGGCGTTGAATCGTTGGGTTCAGTCGAATGACGAACTCCGCCGCGAGATGCTGAGCGTCGGCCGCACTCCCTCCGTTGCCGCAGAGGAGCACCTTCTTGTGGTTGTTGAAGGCCTCAATCAACAGATCGATTGCCTTGAGAATCTCCGGGACGCACGCTCCGGCAATCTTCTGCTTGGTTTCAGCACTCGCCTTCAATGAGTCGAGAACGAACTTTTGCCTGTACACAAGTGTGAGAGGAAGGTGCGCCATGGTTGATCCGGGTGAGAGTTCTACAGCCGCTGGTGTTGTTTGGAGCCGGTATGAACGGCTTCTGCGAACTCTCGGATGAATGAGCGATGATTGTTAAGTTCAGTGATTGTTCCTGTAACGAGGAACGACGCGCCTGCTTCGACCTTTCGCCGGGCTTCCTCGGGCGTGCGGATGCCCCCTCCAACGATGACAGGGAGTGAGCAGTGGCGGGCGATGGCCTCTATCATCTCCTCTGGCACGGAAACTTCTGCTCCGCTTCCTGCGTCGAGATAGACCATTTTCATTCCGATGATTTCCGCTGCGAGCGCGTGTGCGAGCGCGATGTCAGGCTTGTCACGCGGTATGGGCTTTGTGTTGCTCATAAACTCGGCTGACGTGGTCTTACCGGCTTCAATGAGCATATAGCCGGTTGAAATTGTTTCCAGCCCGCTCTGCCGGACAATCGGTGCGGCGATGACCTGATTGCCGATCAGGTACTCCGGGTTCCGCCCGCTGATCAGGATAAGAAAGAGAATGGCATCCGCAAGGCTGGAAACCTGCATCACGCCCCCGGGAAAGATCACCACGGGAACGGAAGTGTTTTCCTTGATCGCCTGAATTTGACTGTCAAAATCATTTCGCAGGAGGAGGCTTCCGCCGACGAGGAAAGCATCAACGCCGGCTTCTGTAGCCTCTCGCACTAACGAGGGAAGCTGTTTCTTATCTAACTTGTCAGGATCGAGGAGGACAAAATATCCCGCTCCCCGGTCCCGGCGAATCGAAATGAGCCGTTCATACGTTGTCATCAGTGGTTCCCGCTCTTTGCCATCATAGATTGCACAATCGATGGTGCAGAAGCAAGTGCCCGGGAAAGTCCGGCAACGTCCTTGGCACCAGCAGTTGCCAGATGTGCCTTTCCGCCGCCTCCGCCGCCAAGCAATTTTGCCATCGCTCCCACGATTTTTCCGGCTTCGAGCTTGTTCCCTTTGATCGCATCGTCTGTCACGACGCAGACGAGCGAGACTTTTCCGTCGAGGATTGCAGCCAGGATGCCAACCCCGTGCCCAAGCTTCGAGCGGAGGGTGTCTCCCAGCGATTTGAGCTCGTCCACGGAATGAGCCTCTACCTGCGCGGCCACAACCTTGAGACCATCAACCGGAGATGCGTTTGTGACAAGATCTTCAATCCTACCTGACTGGGAGCGAATACGCCCCTTCGCAAGCTCTTTCTCAACGAGTTTTCGTTTCTCGGCGAGTTCGAGCACGAATGATTCGATTTGTGTCTCACGCTGCGAAAGTCGATCGAAGTGCACGCGAAGATCATCACCTGCCGATTGAGGGAGGTGTGAGGGTTGACGAATATCCTCCAGTCGTCGCCGCAGAGATTGGGTTGCTCTCCGAGTCTCCTCGAGCACGGGGCTCTTGTCAGCTGCGAGCTCTTCCAGCTGGCGTTGCAGTTCATCCAATTGGGTTGTCGCGTATTCAAGCCGCTCGGCCGAGCTTTGATCCTGCAAAGCGAGCAGTTTTTGTGCGGCGGAGGATGTGACGGCTTCCACACGCCGGACTCCGCTCGCGACGCTGCCTTCAGAACGAAACTTGAAGTAGCCAATGTCCGCTGTGTTCGAGACGTGTGTCCCGCCGCAGAACTCTTTGCTGAAAGATCCGATCTCGATGACATTTACCTTGTCGCCATACTTGTCCCCAAAGAACATCAACGCTCCCATCTTCTTCGCTTCTTCAAAAGCGATATTCCGATGATGCATGAGCTTGATGCCGTCGCGGATTTTCTCATTGACGAGATCTTCTATTGCCTTCAGCTCGTCCTCCGAAACCTTCGATGCATGTGCAAAATCAAAGCGCAAGTGGTCTGGCGCCACGAGTGAGCCGGCCTGGTGAACATGGGTCCCGAGGACGTGCCGAAGGGCAGCGTGCAAAAGGTGCGTCGCCGTGTGATTCCGCATGATCGCCTGGCGACGTGCCGCATCAACCCTCGCGTTGACGGCATTTCCCGGTGCTGCTTCAACAGGGGATTGCAGAATATGAACGTTGATGTTGCCGCTCTTTTGTGTGTCCAGAACTCTGACACGATTGCCTTCCAGAACAAGTTCTCCCTGGTCTCCGAGCTGTCCACCGGCTTCGCCGTAGAAGGGTGTCTTGTCGAGCACAAGGAGGTTGCCCGAGGAGGAAAGCACGACACCGTCCGAGTCCAGACGGTCATAACCGACAAAGGTGAATCGTGCGTCCAGGCCTTTCGTCTCGAGCGCGCGCGCCGATTCTTTGATGCGTCCGAGGTTTGCACTATGGATGGATTCATCCCCTCCCTGCACTGCGGGATCCACGGCGCGGGAACGACGCCGCTGCTCCTCCATTCGTCGGTTAAACTCATCAACGTCGACCCTCAGGCCGCGCTCGGTCGCCAGGAGTTCGGTCAGATCGAGAGGAAACCCGAACGTATCGTACAACTTGAACGCTACGTCGCCGGGAAACGCTTTGGACGCTCCGAGATTCTTGATGGATTGCTCAAAGATCTCAAGGCCTCGGTCAAGCGTAGCGTTGAACGCTTCTTCTTCCGACCGAATTGTTTTCTGAATGTGATCTTTCTTATCGCGAATCTCCGGGAATACCGTCCCCATCGTGTCAATCAGCGTCGGGACGAGTTGATACAGGAAGGGCTCTTTCATGCCCAGGTTTCGCCCGAACCGCGCTGCACGGCGCAGCAACCGCCGAAGGACGTAGCCGCGCCCTTCATTCGAGGGGATTGCACTGTCGGCAATCGCGAAGGTGAGTGTCCGGATATGATCCGCAATGACACGCATGGCAGTGTCAAGTTCTCGCTGTGATTCGGCAATTCCCGACATCCGGCCGTCATACGGCGACCTGGACAACTCGGCGACTCGCTGTATCAACGGCATGAAAACATCGGTGTCGTAGTTCGAATCTTTCTTCTGGAGTACTGCACACATTCTCTCGAAGCCCATCCCCGTATCAACATGCTTTGAAGGGAGGAGATGAAGGGTGCCGCCGGCATCCCGGTTGTACTGGATGAAAACCAGGTTCCAGATCTCCATGACTTCAGCCACGCCGGCATTCACCATGGAGCCTGTTGCGGTTGCTCCAGGTGTGCGATCAATGTGGATTTCAGAACACGGACCGCAAGGGCCGGTTTCGCCCATTTCCCAGAAATTGTCTTTTTCCCCAAACCGAAGAACATGAGCCGGGTCGATGTCTGTCTCGCTTTTCCAGAGGATCTCGGCCTCCTCATCATCTTTGTAGACCGTGGCCCACAACCTCTGCTTGGGCAGTCCCCAGACTTCGGTCAGGAGCTCCCAGGCCCATCGGATGGCTTCTTTCTTGTAATAGTCCCCAAATGACCAGTTGCCGAGCATTTCGAAGAATGTATGGTGGTAGGTATCTCGTCCCACTTCTTCGAGATCGTTGTGCTTTCCGCTGACACGAATGCACTTTTGCGTGTCGGCAGCCCGGGTGTAGGAACGCTTTCCCTGGCCAAGGAATACATCCTTGAACTGGTTCATCCCGGCGTTGGCAAAAAGAAGGGTAGGATCATCAAAAGGAACCACGGGAGAACTCGGGACGATGGTATGCCCATGGCGTTCGAAAAACTTGAAGAACCCTTGTCGGATTTCAGATGAAGTCATGCGATGGCGTAGCGATAAGTCAAAGTTCGATTTGTGTATGTAATGCGATTTCTTCGAGCACGCTGGAGATTTTCATACACTCGTTCATTGCGCCTTCAAAAACATTTGCTTTCCCCTTGCTGTGGACTTCCCAGGTCAATCCCTCAGCGGTCGCTGTGTCGCAGCGCAGAGCCTTGATCAGCTGTCCGATGACCTCCTCAAAAGTATGGATTTCGTCATTGAACAGTATGACTTTTGCCGGAGATTGAATGAGGGTGTCGTTATCGACATCCCGTTCGTGGATTGTCTGTTGGTCCATTCGAGCGTTTGTGGAGAAAGCTCATTTGTTGCAGGAGATTTTCACCAAGATACTCAAAAACCCGCTTTGTTTCAAGAATGCTGCGCCCCAGGTTGAAAACAAAAGGGCATCCCGTGCGAACAGGATGCCCTTTTCCAAACGTACGACTCTGCCTACATATTGGAGATGATCGCTGAGGCGAATTCTGAGCACTTGACTTCCTTGGCTCCCTCGGTCAGTCTGGCGAAATCATAGGTGACGACGCGCGATTGAATCGTCTTGTCGACAGCCTTGATGATCATATCCGCCGCTTCAGTCCAGCCCATGTACCGGAGCATCATTTCGCCGGAGAGGATCAGCGATCCGGGGTTGACTTTGTCCAGGTTCGCATATTTGGGGGCCGTTCCATGGGTAGCCTCGAAGACGGCAAACCCGTTTTCGTAGTTCACGTTCCCGCCCGGAGCGATGCCGATACCGCCAACTTCGGCGGCGAGAGCGTCGGAGATGTAGTCGCCGTTCAGATTCAAGGTGGCGATCACATCGTATTCGCCGGGACGAGTGAGGATCTGCTGCAGAAACGCATCCGCGATGACATCCTTGATGATGATGCCGTTCGGCAGTTTGAGCCACGGTCCGCCGTCGAGCAACTGTCCGCCAAATTCCTTCTGGGCCAGTTCGTATCCCCACTCGCGGAAGCCCCCTTCGGTGAACTTCATGATATTGCCCTTGTGGACAAACGTCACTGATTTGCGTTTGTTCTCGATGGCATATTGGATGGCAGCCCTGATCAGGCGGTACGATCCCTCCTGGGAGACCGGCTTGATGCCGATGCTGGATGTCTGCGGAAATCGGATTTTCTTGACACCCATTTCATTCTGAAGAAAATCGACCACCTTCTTGACTTCTGGCGTGCCGGCTTTCCACTCGATACCCGCATAGATGTCTTCAGTGTTTTCCCGGAAGATCACCATGTCGATGAGCTCGGGATGCTTCACCGGAGAGGGTACGCCGCGGAAATAGCGCACGGGTCTCAGGCAGACATAAAGATCGAGCATCTGGCGAAGGCTGACATTGATCGATCGAATGCCCCCGCCGACCGGCGTTGTCAGGGGGCCTTTGATGGCCACGATGTGGTCCTTGATAGCGACCAGGGTGTCGTCGTGAAGCCACGTATTCGGCCCGTACACCTCGTTTGCTTTTTCGCCGGCAAAGACCTCGAACCAGATAATGCTCCGCTTGCCGCCGTATGCCTTTTGCACGGCTGCGTCAAATACGCGCTGTGAAGCCCGCCATATGTCGGGGCCTGTGCCGTCTCCCTCGATAAACGGAATGATGGGGTGATCCGGCACATTGAGTTTGCCGTTGGGTGCGGTGATCTTCTGTCCCGTTGCGGGAGGTATCAGTTTGGCATACTGGCTCATCGGTGGTCCTGCTCCTCTAGAGTTTCATACGGTGCTGTTGATGTGTGCCCGGATGCGTTGGGCAATGAGGGCCATCTCGCCATCCGAGTATTCTTTTAGGGTAAGTTCAAACCGGATGTTGTCGTTCTTATACCGTGGCGTCACGTGCCAGTGAAAGTGAAACACCGATTGGCCCGCTACCTCGCCGTTATTGCTGAAGATATTGAATCCTTCCAGGTGGAGGCTCTGCGTCAGAGCTCCGCAGACAATGCGTGTCGCTTCCATCAACCCGTCTAGGGTGGAGGGAGGGACATCCAGGAATGTTTCGCAATGTTGCTTAGGAAGGATCAGCGCGTGACCGAAATGAATCGGCCGTTTGTCAAGAATGCTAATCGCCGCCTCATTCTCGAAGAGAAACTCAGCAGGAGCCGACCTCTCGATAATTCGGCAGAATATGCAATTCGTCATCCGGTGCGATTCTCAACAAATGAAACAGACAGAACATATCAAAAAAAGTCCGAAAGTCAAAGCTCCGTCACGGAAGTAAATCCGATGGGAATCACGAATCTCATGGCGGGAATGTGCGCATCGGAGGCTTGTATCTGAAAGTGACTATCGCTATATTTCCAGGCCGTGCTATTTCCACTTTCCGAAACCAACATTCAAGAAGGGGTAGGTCAATGAAACATTACGCAACGAAACTGGTATTTGCTGCAACCGTTGCGTCGTTCTTGTTCTTCGGGTACCAGTGCGGTTCACCCGAGTTCACCGGCGCAAAAGTACACATGCAACAGAAGAACTTCAAAGAAGCGCTGCGGCTGCTTGAACTCGAGGTGCAGAAGAATCCTCAGAACGAAGAAGCATGGTTTTTCCTCGGTGGTCTGCGCGCTGATCTGGGCGACCTGGCCGGGATGAATAAGGCATTTAAGGAAGCATTGAAGCTCTCGCCGAAGCACGCAGGAGAGATTCGCGCAATGCAGTACAACCAATGGGGCCAGAACCTCAATACCGGCGTCAATTTCCTCGAGCGGGCGACCGCCGACTCCGCTCAGTACTACGAAAAGTCAATCACGTCATTCCACCGTGCGATCGATGCGTGGCCCGATACCGCACTGACCTACCGCTATCTGGGTTATGTCTACAACAACAAAGGCGACTTCGACAATGCACTGGAAGCGTTTGGCAAGGCATGGGAGATGGGCAAGGACGTTGAGTCAATTAAGCGTTCCGGCGCCATCTACCTCGTGAAGGGTGACGAGCTGAAGAACAAGTTTGAGGCCGAGAATGCCGGCCCGCTGAAGACTCTGAAGAACTTCGAGGAAGCGAAGCGCACCACCTCGAAAGACAAGGTGAAAGATCTCCTCGGACCCGCGGACGAAGTTAAGAAGGGTCCGAAGAATACGACAAAGGAAGACTGGATCTACAAGACCTACCAGGTTACGTTCAACATGGACGGCGAAAAGGTGGTCGACCGTAAGTTCGCTCAGCCGGCCTTTAAGGTCTCCGTCGATTCCGCCAATTGGCATGCTTCACAGGTTCAATATAACAAAGCGGTCGAAGCTCTCGAGATTGCACGTAACGCAGATACGAAAGACAATGAGACGCTTCAGCGCCTGCTGAAGGCGTATGTGGAGTCGAACAAGATTGAACCGGCCGTTCGTGAGTTTGAGAAGGCGGTTGCCGCAGATCCTGCCAACAAGACGAATCACTTCATCCTCGGCGTTCTCTATCGGACGATTAGCAGGTTCGACGAAGCGATCGCGGCCTTCAAACAGGCCAACACGATCGATCCGAACGACTGTGAGGTGTTGTTTGACCTGGCAGCGACGTATTACAACTGGGGCGTCGATATGATCAGGGTCTCTGAAGAGAAAGGCGACCAGTCAGAAGCCTACAAGGCAAAGTTCCAGGCTGCCTTGCCGTATATGGAAAGAGTTTCCGAGTGCAAGAAGGATGATCCAAACGTGTGGGAGACAATGGGAACGATCTATGCCCGTCTTGGCATGCAGGACAAGGCCATGAAGGCGTTCGATCAGGCAGATAAAATCCGGAAGGGTGGAAAGTAGACCATCCGGGAGTCTGCATCAGGTTCGTACATTGAAAGCCCATCGGTGGATCAAGAGGTTCGCCGATGGGCTTTTGTTACGATAGAACGAAGAGAGGATGAACATGAACGACCAGAATCAGCCGCAGCAGATCAACATCGAGCTCGGCGAAAAAGAAGCCGAGGGCATCTATTCTAATCTCGCCATCATCACCCACTCACCGGCCGAGTTTGTCATTGACTTCACTCGTGTCCTCCCGGGAATTCCCAAGGCGAAGGTTCACGCAAGGATTGTGATGACGCCGCAGCATGCACGGATGCTTCTCGCAGCGCTGAGGGACAACATCGAACGCTATGAGAAAAAGTTTGGAGAGATCAAGCTGGTCGGGGAAAATGCCGGAGAAGCGATGTTCGGTTTTCGACCCCCCGGAAGAGAAGAGAAAGTAAACTGACGCGTGGCTTCGTTAAGATTACTCACGCAAAGGCGCCAAGTCCCGCTCTTGGATTCCGCTCTTATGCGGGATTCAAAGAGCGAACCGCAGAGGACAAGAACGGTTCTGAATTCTCGGCGACTTTGCGCCAGCCCGCTACGCGTTCTGGCGGGGCTTGGCGTGAAACTTTCTTTTGAATAGAATCGTTTCTGAAACATAGATGGAATCGGAAAGGGCCACTGCTCTCTAAAGGATGTAGCGGCTCAGATCCCGGTTCTTGACGATCGATGTCAGCTTTTCAGAAACGAGTTGTTTGGTGACTCGTATGTGTTTTGATGGGAGCCCATCGGGGGCTTCAAAAAGCGGCTCTTCCAGGAGCGTGGTCAGGATGGTGTGAAGTCTCCGCGCTCCGATGTTTTCCACCTGTTCATTTACCTCGTAAGCAACCTTCGCGATTTCAGCCACCGCCTCATCGTCAAACTCAAGCGTAATCCCTTCTGTTCCGAGCATGGCCGTGTATTGCGCGATCAAAGCATTTCTCGGAAGTGTGAGTATCTTCACAAAATCTTCCTCCGTAAGGCTCTGGAGTTCAACGCGGATCGGGAATCGGCCCTGAAGCTCCGGGATCAGGTCGGACGGCTTGGCGACGTGAAACGCGCCAGATGCGATGAAGAGGATATGGTCGGTTTTCACCATGCCGTGTTTCGTGGTGACGCTCGAGCCCTCAACGATCGGGAGGAGGTCTCTCTGGACGCCCTCTCGCGAAACATCCGGTCCGCTCGTCTGACCCTTGCTGCTGGCGATCTTGTCAATTTCGTCGATGAAGACGATCCCGGAGTTTTCCACCCGGTGGAGCGCCTCCTTAACGGCCTTTTCCATGTCGATCAGCTTGTGGGCTTCCTCCTGCGTCAGAATCACGCGCGCCTCGGCAACAGTGAGCTTCCGCTGCTTTTGCTTTTTGGGGAAGAGATTCCCGAACATATCCTGAATGTTGATACCCATTTCCTCAAGACCAACCGGTCCCATCACCTGCATGAGGGGCATCTGGGATGTCGGGACATCGACCTCGACCATTCGATGATCGAGTTCTCCGGCACGAAGCATCTCCCGCAGCCGATCCCTTGTCTTGCGGTTCTCGACCTCGGCGTTCGGGTTCGGCTCAACAGAGGCGGTCTGATCCGTACGGCGCAGGGGAGGCACGAGCTCGTCGAGAATGCGCTCATCGGCAAGTGTGGCTGCCCTTGCCTGTACTTCAGCAGTCTTCTCCGCCTTTACCATGTTGACCGCGATTTCTGTCAGGTCCCGCACCATCGATTCGACATCGCGGCCTACGTACCCAACCTCGGTAAACTTGGAAGCTTCTACTTTGATGAAAGGGGCATCCGCCAGCTTCGCCAGGCGCCGGGCAATTTCCGTCTTGCCGACACCGGTCGGGCCGATCAGGATGATATTGTTCGGCATGATCTCTTCGCGCAAATGTTCCGGAGCGTGAAGGCGCCGCCACCGGTTCCTGAGAGCGATCGCAACAGATTTCTTCGCGTTACCCTGGCCGATGATGTACTTGTCCAGCTCCCGGACAATTTCCTTGGGGGTGAGTTCGCGTGAACGGTCTGCCGGCTGGCTTGGTTCTGGTTGGGTCATGCTACAGCTCTTCGACGATAATGTTCGTGTTTGTGTAAATGCAGATTTGTCCTGCAGCCTGCAACGATTCCCTGACAATGTCTTTCGCGGGCAACTGAGTATGCTTGACGAGCATACGGGCGGCAGCGAGGGCGTACGGCCCTCCGGACCCGATGGCGACGATTCCGTCATCCGGCTCGATCACCTCGCCTGTTCCTGAGATCACGAGTGAATGCGTGGCATCCATGGCAGCCAGCAGGGCCTCGAGCTGGCGAAGGTATTTGTCTGTTCTCCAGAGTTTTGCGAGCTCGACGGCGGCGCGGACAAGTTGTCCCTGGTGCTGCTCAAGCTTCTCCTCAAACCGGTCGAGCAGACTGAACGCGTCGGCCGCCGCTCCGGCGAAGCCGACGAGGACTTTCCCCTGATGGAGTTTTCGGATCTTGTTCGCTTGTTGTTTCATCACGGTGTTGCCAAGCGTTACCTGGCCGTCGCCGCCGATGGCGAGGCGGCCATCACGACGAACGCCGAGGATCGTCGTTGCATGAAATGTTTCCATCATATGAATTGCCGTCGAATTGGACTGAGAGGAAACGAGAGAACTGAATTGTCTTGCACCTCCCGCTCTTTAATTAAGAATTAATATAGATGCGGGAGTGGCGGATCATTTTGCATTTCAGAAGGCTGTCAGATCTTTTTGCGCAGCCGCGCAATGGGGATGCCCATTTGCTCACGGTATTTCGCGACCGTGCGCCGGGCTATTTTGACACCCTCGCCTCCAACCATGGCAGCGATTCTGTCATCATTGAGTGGTTTCTTGGGGTCTTCGACCGAAATAATGTCTTTAATTCTCTGTTTGATCGTCTGGTTCGAGACATCCTCGCCCGAATCGGTTTCGAGCCCTGACGTGAAAAATTCTTTGAGAGAGTGAACTCCGAATTCCGTCTGCACATACTTGCTGTTCACAACGCGGCTGATGGTCGAGATATCCACGCCAACGACTTCAGCGATATCCTTGTAGATCATCGGTTTCAGGACTTCACCTTCTTCAAACCACTGCCGCTGACGTTCCACGATGGCCCGCATGACCTTCAGCAGTGTTTCGCGCCTCTGATGGATGGAGGCGATGAACCATTTCGCCGCTTCGAATTTCTGCTTGATGAAGTCCTTGGCCTCCTTGGAGGCCTTCTTGCCTTTGGGGGCGACGAGATCGCGATACGCTTTGTTGATCCGCAGAGAGGGCATGTTGCGATCGTGGAGGGAGATGATAAACTCACCTTCGTCATTCTCCACGATGAAGTCGGGCGTAATGTAGTTCTCCTGGGCAGAAAACTCGCCTTCTCCGGGTTTCGGATTGAGATGCTGGATCAGCTCAATCACCTTCTTGAGCGTCTCCATCCCTATATGAAGACTGGTGCTCAGGTTCTCGAAGCGCTTGAGCTTGAGATCTTCGAAATGAACCTGGAGGACTTTCAGAGCGAGTTCCTTGATCGTAGCCTCGACCCTTGCAACTCTGACCTGTGCGATCAAGCACTCCTGCAAGTTCCGGGCTGCGATTCCCGGAGGATCAAGGAGCTGGATTTTCTTGATAACCTGCTCTGCCTGAGCGAGAGGGATCTCCATCCCAAAGGTCAGATTGAGATCCTGGACCACCAGTTCGAGATCTCTGCGAAGGTACCCGTCCTCGTCGACATTCCCAATGATCTCCTCGGCGATCAGGAAATCGGTGTCATTATCGAGCTGGAGCCTGAGCTGGCTCAAAAGCCTCTCAGACATGGGCACGGTTGACGCGATCGGCCGCTCATATTCCTCCTCTTCGTCCTGAGCGCGGGATAATTCCGGGCTCTTGTAACCGGCGAGATCGTCGTTAAGATAATCTTCGAGCGAATACGAGTCGTCAGACTCAGCCGTCTCCTTCGGTTCTTCGGGTGTTTCGGCGGGAGTCTCTTCGGGTTCGGTCTGCTCAGCGTCCTGCTCAAGCTCTTCCACAGTCTCAAGCAACGGATTAACCTCCAGCTCCGTCTTAATGCGCTGTTCGAGCGCCATCGTGGGGAGCTGAAGGAGCTTGAGGTACTGAACCTGCTGCGGCGTGAGCTTCAACCCGAGCCGCATCTGCTGTGAGAGATTAATCATACTTCACAACGCATAGATCAAGAGATGAGTCGTACGTTCCTTCTTACTCGTGTGACAGACAATATTCTGCAAATTCCGCAAACCATGCTTGTCCGTAGGCGCGGGTGAGAGCCGTCTCAAGAAACTTCCAGAGGGGAATGTTTTCTCTTCCTCCGCGTTCGAGGGCTGGCTGGCACTCGCCAATGGACTCAAATCTCAGAGAATACGGCGGCTCCTTGCTGACCCGGATTGGAAATAAGTGACACGAGATCGGCTTCCGCCATTGAATTTCGCTCTTTAGAAACGCTTTTTCAAATGCACAAGTGGCAATCTCATTCTCAAAAACAACAAAAACACATGCTTTTCGATCCACCACCTGCGTCGTATAATCTCCCGGCCGCCCCTGAATCAATCCGCGCTCGTCGATCGTATCTTTGTGCCTGAAGCTGAGATACTTTCTGACGATCGGATAAGCTCTTTCAATCTCTTCGATTTCATCGTCCAGAAGAGGTGCTCCACGATGCCCAGGCATTGTGCAGCAAGCCCCTTTGCAGCGGTGCAAATCGCACGCGAATCGGGACTTTGGGATATCTGCATGAATGAGAGGGTTATCCGCCATAAAATCGCTTCGTTCTGAAAGTATAATCATTTTGCCACAAAAACCACACGATATCGTGCTGTTCCAGCCTGCTTGAAATTGCCGATGAATTGAGACAGGTTGAGGCTACAACCATTTCCCAGAGTGGAGGTCTAATCCCATGTTGCAAGTGCAAGATCCTCAATCTCGAGAGACCATGGTCGATTTGGATCTGATCCAAAGAGCGAAGCGTGGAGATATGCGTGCGTTCGAAGAGCTTGTGTTCCGGTATGACAAGCAGGTCTTGACGATCGCCGCCCGATATGTTCAGAGTTCTGAGGACGCGAAGGATATTTATCAGGAAGTCTTCCTCAGGGTTTTCCGATCGCTCCCGAAGTTTCAGCTCCGGAGCCAGTTTTCCACGTGGCTCTTCCGTATTACGACGAATGTGTGTCTCTCGCATCGGACGAAACGAAAACGGCATACGCACGCTTCGATCCATCAAGATGCCGACGAGGAGCACGGGGGGGCAATAGCTGAATCGCTACGAGACACGATTGAGACCGACCAGCACGCAGAAAAGGCCGATCTCGCGGTTCATGTGGAAAAAGCGCTTGAATCCCTCTCGCCCAAGCAGAGGATGGTATTTACCATGAAATACTACGACGACTACAAAATTCGTGAGATTGCTGAAATGACAGGTCTTGCCGAAGGCACCGTTAAGCGATATCTCTTTGCAGCCACGAAGAAAATCCGGCGATCGTTGCAGGATCTGCTCTAGAACGACTTTGAAGCTACCGAGGAAAACACCATGAAACATGAACAGTTGCAGGAGTTACTCCACCTTTCGCTCTATCACGAACTCGACGACGATCAGCGGAACGTCCTGGACCAGCATATGAAGACTTGCGCTGATTGCAGCGCCGAAATGGCGAAACTGCAGAAGCTGGACAATCTGCTTCAGTCGGGCCATCGTGTCGAGGTGACAGACCATTTGCTCGATGAGGCGCGCCGCGAGCTGCGAGTGGCGCTTCGACTGGAACAGTCGAGGCGACTCCGGTTCTCGGAGTGGCTCGATAGGTTGAACATCATGCCTGTGCCGGCGGCAAGGCTTGCCCTCGGTGGTGCGGCGACTCTCGTGGTCGGGCTGTCTCTAGGCTATCTCGTATTCTCGCCGGACAGGGCATCTGAAGGAATCGGTGTCATGCCCGCTGTCGGTCAGGCTGTCGTTGAGCGCAACGAGCCCCGCGTATCCGGCTTCCGGTTTATCCAACAGCCTCAGGAAGGCGGCGGCGTTGAAGTTGCGTTTGATCTCGTCACGCCTGTCCGGATGAAAGGGAATGTCGCTGATAACGCCATCCAGCGCGTTCTTGCTCAGGCGCTGTTGAGCGAAGAGAATCCAGGTGCGCGCATCCGGACGGTCAGTGCGCTCGCTGACCAGGTTGATTCTTCGAAGAAGCCGGATGAGGAGATCAAGCGCGCGTTGATCCAGGCGCTGAAGTCCGACGGGAATGCCGGTGTGAGAAAAGAAGCTTTGAAGGCTCTACAAAAGCTTCCGGTGGACAAAGTGATCAAAGACGCGCTGCTGTATCTCCTGAGTCACGAATCCAATCCTGGTATTCGGGTGGAAGCGATCAACTACCTGGACAAATTCGTCTTGAGCGACAAGCCGTACGACACTGACATTTTGAAAGTTCTTAAGGAAAGAATGCAATCCGACAATAATAACTATGTTCGCATCAGAGCGAAAAACGTTTATGAGGAGGTACAACAACAATGAAAAACCTATTGAAGGGTCTACTGTTTGGCGTGCTTTTGCTGATTCCGGGGTTGCTCGCGTCTGCAGGGCAGTCCGACAATGATCAGCGAACAAAATCGTTCACCGTCGCAAAAGGAGGGACACTGGAAGTCCGAGTTGAGGGCGGCGATATAAAGATCTCAGTGTGGGAGAAGAACGAAGTCCTGGTGAAGGCGGAAGGAATCGACGACGACGATTTGGATCTTCTGAAGATGAAGCAGAGCGGCAACGACGTCCTGGTTGAATTCCGCAATCGCGGCGGATGGGGCGGATGGGGCGGAAGCCATTTGAGATTCGATATTACTGTCCCCTCTCAGTACAATGCTAATCTTCACACGTCCGGCGGTGACATTGACGTGCGCGGTTCGGTGAACGGAACGATCAAGGGCTCGACTTCCGGTGGCGATGTCACCATTGATAATGTGAAGGGTGGGAAAGTTGACCTCTCGACCTCCGGCGGAGATATGCGGGCCGGTGATGTTCAGGGTGATGTTACTCTCAAGACCTCCGGGGGCAATATTGAAATGGGAGTTGTAGGCGGGGAAGCGTACGTAGCAACGTCTGGCGGCGACATCACGGTAAAGAGCGTTGGAAAATCGCTGAGGGCGAATACTTCCGGCGGGAATATTGAAATCGGCGATGTCGGCGGCGAGGCGAAAGTTTCGACTTCCGGCGGAGATATCAAAGTCCGGAAGGTCTCCGGGAGTGCGACGATGAGCACGTCCGGAGGGAATATCGACCTGGATGGCGCGAGCGGGACGGTGAAGGCGAGCACTGCTGGTGGAGACATTGCTCTGCAGAATATCACAGGTTCGATTGACGCAAGCACGGCGGGTGGCAATGTGGAAGCCGAGCTCCGTCCCAGCGGGAAAGGCAGGAGCATGCTTGCCTCTGCAGGCGGAGAGATCATTCTTTCCATACCTGAGGATGCCAAGGCGACGATCGAGGCCACGATTCGTATTCAGGGCCGGTGGAGCAGCCGTCGATCGGATTACAAGGTGCGCTCTGACTTCAAAGCCGACTCCTACGAGCAGAATGACGAGGACAGGGAGATTCGTGCTACCTATAAGCTCAATGGCGGCGGCGAGTTGATTGAGCTCAAAACGGTGAATTCCGACATTACGCTGAAAAGAGCCCGCAGGTGATCGATCGGCAGCAGCAGCGAGTTCAAGGAACCCCCGTCCGGATGGACGGGGGTTTTTTGTTTGATTTTCGGCAGCCAGAAGTCTAGGTTACAGGCAAAGTTTTTTTGAGCGTCGTGTCAACCAGGACGACGACACCGTCGTCTAATCTTGTGAAAACCTGAACAGGAATTTCACTGAATGCCCGCAGACCGGGAGCGGCAACTGATATGCGATGTGCAGGAGGGAAGCCATGAGGCATTTCGCGAGCTTGTCGAATTGCACATGCAGCGGGTCTACGACCTCGCGTATGGCTTCGTGAACGATCATGACGATGCGGAAGATATTGCTCAGGAGGTCTTTGTCAAAGTGTATCATTCTATCAAGGACTTCAGACAAGAATCCGGTTTTAGCACCTGGGTGTACCGGATTGCCGCAAATACTTCGCTCGATCGTGTGAAACAGCGCAAACGATCTGTTGCCCGGTTTGTCCCGATGGACGAGTCTCACCTGGGCGTGATTTCATCCAGCCAGGCATCGGACCATGGCGAAGAGAGGGCCCTCATCGAGCGTGCCCTCCACGAGCTTCCGACGCTCCAACGGGCAGTTGTTATGCTTCGCCATTTGGACGGGTTTTCCACCAGACAGGTGAGCGACATGCTGAAATGCTCGGAGGGGACGGTGAAGACGCATCTTCACAGGGGCTTGAAGAAGATGCGAAAGAAGTTGGAACATTTAAGGGGCAGCGGCTCATGAAAACACATCGGACGCATAAAGAGAACCTGTATGGTTATCTCAGGGATGAGTTGTCGGTTGAAGACCGGCTTGCGGTTGAGAGGCACATAGAATCGTGTGCGGCATGCACCGACGAACTTCAGTCGATGCGTGAGACGGTCGATCTCCTCTCCCGAAAAGCACGGCGACCGAGTGAACTGCGGAGTGAGCTCTATTGGCAGCAGTTCGCAGAGAAAGTCGGGCGCAGGATCCAGGTGCAGGCCACCCGGGAAGATTCGCAATCGTTCGTCGGACGATTGCTGGAGCTGTTCGCCGAACATCGGAAGCCGTTCAGCTTCGGATTCGCCTCGGCGTTGTCACTCCTCGTCCTCGCATTCGCAGCTTGGAGTCTCTGGATCAAGAATCCCGCGCCGGATCAGATGGCATCGGATGCTGAGGTCCGGCGATCGAGCGAGCGGGAGGCGACCATACAGAAGACTGCCATGGAAGTTCGGGCTGCAGATTATCTCGAGCAGTCAAAAGTCCTCCTCATAGGAATCATGAACACCGATACGAAATCATTGGTAGAATCAACGTCTCTCCTCCGTCGTCAGCGCGAAATATCCAGGACGCTCGTCCGGGAATCGCACGAGATCTCCTCAAGGCTGACAGATCCATCTCAGCGGAGGTTGAAAGAACTGGTCTCAGATCTGGGGATCATCCTCGTTGAGATCGCGAATCTGGAGACAGAACATGGCTCTCAAGGAGTTGAGATTGTCAAGGGCGGGGTTGAGCGAAATGGGATCTTGTTCAAGATAAACCTCGAAGAAATGCAGAGGGGAACACAGCCCCCACCTCGCAAGGAAAATGAAGAACATCCGAAGTCGACTATCTGAAGGGAGAACAATCATGAATCGCAAACGAAAACAATTCCGGAAATCGGCCCGAAGCCTCGTCGCGGTCTTGTTGATTTCGACCGCGCTGCTTGCGGGTCAGACCTTTGCCCAGGGTGCCGTCACGACCAAGAAGCCGCAGCAAACGCCGAGGCTGAAGACCGCACCTGCAGTGAGAGCCCAGGCAGCCGCACGGCAAGCCGAGACTCTTGAAGCACTTTCGTTCGACCTTGATCAGATTCCGCCGGTCTTAGGGTCTGCCGCCGTTACCCTGGACCAGTTGGATCTCGAGCTTGCACGTATAGCACCGCAAATGCACATGGATGCCGCATTTGAACTCGCAGCCCCTGGATTCACGTTCGCGCCCATGGCGCTGGCGCAGACGGAAGCCGCACTCGAATCGATGAGCTACGGACTTACCGGGCTAGCCCCGATGATCGCGTGGGAAAACCACTTCGAGCAAGACCTGACTCCCACCTCCAGTCAGGAATCGAGTGCAGCCTCCAAGGCGTACCAAAAAGCCTATAATCTCATCCTTGACAAGAAATGGGCAGACGCCCAAAAGGAACTTGACGGTTTCATCAGCACCTATCGCAAGAGCTCCTATCAGGACGCAGCGCGCTACTGGAAGTGTTACGCGGTGGAGAAGGGCGGGAGTACCTACGAGGAATCGTTTGGTAAGTATCAGGAATTCGTCAAATCCTATCCTCACAGCAAGTGGGCTGACGATGCCAGGACGAACATGATCCGTCTCGGTTCGGAGCTCGCCAAACAGGGTAAAGGCGAATATGCGACGATTGTGCAATCGCTGCAGCAGGGAGATGATGAAGATGTGAAGCTGACGGCGCTCTATGCCCTGCGGAATAATGCTGATGAGAAATCCCTGCCGGTGATCATAAACCTCTATGACCAGTCGAAAAGCGCAAAAATGCGCGAAAAGATTGTCTACGTGCTTGGCAGCTATGACTCGCCTCAAGTGGTGCCTAAACTTGCAGACATCGCGATGAAAGACCCGAGCTTGACCGTCCGGAAGAACGCAGTTTTTGCTCTTGGTAACACGAAGAAAAGCGAAGCATCGTCATCACTGAAGCAGATCGTCAAGTCGCAGGCAGAACCTGAGATCCGGACGACTGCGCTCTACGCACTTGCGAACCTCGGCGAAGATGATCTGATTCCTTACCTTACGGAGATCGCAAAAAACGAATCGGACGACAAGCTCGCCCGCACGGCAGCCTATTCCATCGCCAACGTGAATAGCGACGAATCGACGAAGGCGCTCCAGTCGCTGCTGAGGGACGCAAAGTCGAAGGAGGTACGAAAGGCCGCGCTCCATTCACTGGGCAACAAGGGGGATGCGACGGCAGTCTCGACGTTGAAAGATATCGCCGTCAAGGAAACAGACACCGACATGAAGAGGACCGCAACGTATGCGCTCGGGAACATTCGCTCGGCAGCAGCGTTTGATGCGCTGAAATCCATCGCCACATCGTCCACCGACGTGAAGGTGAAGGAAGCCGCGGTCCAGGCCATTGGCAACAACGGCGGAACCGAAGCGCGGGAATTCCTGAAAAAGGTCGCTCTCTCGGACCAGGATGAGCGTGTCGCCCGAATGGCAGTCTACGCGCTCGGGAATTCTCATGACGGTGCGGGCGACTCCGACGCGAATTTCTACCTCGACGTATTGCGCAATGCCAAATCTCTCGAGGTCAAGAAAGCCGCACTCAATCAGTTCGCGAATGCGAATCAGTCCTCCGCAGTCAAGATCCTAGGCCAGTTTGTGAAGGATGAGAAGGACTCCGACCTGAGGATCGCTGCAGTTTATGTACTGGGAAACACAAAGAGCGATGACGCTGTTGACGTGCTACTCGATATCGTACGGACCGATGTAAACAAGAAAGCCAGGACGGCTGCTGTGAGCGCGTTGAGTAACATTGGAACCAAGAAGGCGCAAGACGCTCTGCTCAAGATCCTGGAAGGGAAAACGAGGGACTAACACCATGCGAGCTCGAGTGATTCTTTCGATTCTGCCTGCATTGATAGTTCTAGCCTTCGGGTTGAGCGCGCAAGACATTGTCAGGTGCCCCGATCAGAATCTTTCACTGGGGGAGCGCTGGAAGTGGGCAGCCCGGACCGGTGCCCGAGAGGCCGGCGGGAAGGAATACTGGATTGGGTACTGCATCGAGCGCCTGATGAACGAAGACTCGTATATGAACTCAGGTAATTTCTGGTCGGGCAGTATGGAGTCGCGACGCAGCATCTATGATCTCATTTCGGGTGATTCGACCCGTCACGCCGAGGGCAGGCGGAGCTGGGGAGGGATGAAGCGGAACAATATCGTCAAGGTCTTGAAAGAAGTGGCTATCCTCTTCCGAGTATCCGGAAGTCTCAGCGATGAAGGTTCCATAAAGAAACTTGACGTCTCGAATATGGAATTGTCTGTTGAACTGAGAAACAAGCCCCTGGTGTGGCTGGGACGAGCTGACGACGATCAAAGCGTCGGACTTCTGAAGGACCTTTTCGTTCGACAATCGTCAGATGTGGTGAAGAAAGATCTCATGACGGCGATCGGCATCCATCAGAATTCAAGAGAAGCATTCCCGTTTCTTGCAGGTGTCTTGAAGGGAGACCAGGCTGACGAGATCCGCTCCCAGGCCGCTTTCTGGCTTGGCCAACAAAACCGCTCAGAAGGCCTTGCTGTCCTGATCGCGGCCGCACGGGATGATCGCTCCGCAAAAGTAAAAGAACAAGCTGTCTTTGGGATTAGCCAGCTCTCATCGGAGGAGTCAACAGAGGCGCTGATCACTCTTGCGCGCAAAGCGAGAGATACCAAAGTCCGGGCGAAAGCGGCATTCTGGCTTGGCCAAAAAGCATCTGAAAAGGCTGTCGCGGCACTCGAGTCCATCATCGCCGATGACGAGGTGACGGATGTGCAGCGGCAGGCGCTCTATGCCTTGGCGCAAATCCACACCGCGGAGGGTGTGGATCGGTTGATAAAGATTGCCACAACTCACCCAAATCCACGCATTCGAAAGCAGGCAATCCAATGCCTTGGGCAATCGGATGACTCCAGAGCCCTGGACGCCTTGATAGCAATAGTCAGGAAGTGAACTTGCCGTGGCATCAGGCTTTCCGACTGCAGTTTTTACCTGGCGGCGCCTCTCCACGATGGAAATATTTTTTGTGTCATGACAACCATTTCGACTGTCAGGCAGTCTAACTAACAATCAGCATGTCTGACAATCGAATTTCATGGAGGTGTGCGTGCGGACTGGATCGTGGCTTCGTGTTCACTGCAGTTTGATGTTTATTCCTCTCATTCTTTCCTCACAGACTCCCGCTCACACAGACTCAAGCACTGCGAAATCCATCCCCATCCAGGCGATGCGTGCAACGGAGATCATCACCGTCGATGGAATGCTTCAAGAGCAGGTCTGGCAACGTCCGGGTTATGGGGAATTCAAACAGCAGCGTCCCTTCGAGGGAGCGGCTCCCATGCAAAGGACAGAAGTCTGGGTGGCATATGACGATGAGGCGCTTTATGTCGCGGCGCGCATGTATGATACAGCCCCCGATTCCATTATGAAAATGTTGGCGAGGCGCGACCAGGATTTCACGGCCGATTGGTTTGCCTTCTACGTCGATCCGTATCACGATCGTCGCAGCGGGAACTACTTCGCCCTGAGCGTTTCCGGGAGCGTTGTCGACGGTACTCTGTATAATGACGATTGGGATGATAATTCGTGGGACGGAGTTTGGGAAGGGCGGGCACATATCGACGACCAAGGTTGGACCGCGGAGATGCGGATCCCTTTTTCGCAGCTCCGGTTCAAACAGCAGGATGCGTATGTGTGGGGTGTGAATTTTCGGCGCAGCATTGGCCGGTTCTATGAGCGAGACTTCGTGGTTTACAGGCCGAACAAGGAGAGTGGGTTTGTTTCGCGGTTCCCGGACCTGCTGGGGCTCGAACGTATCACGCCCGCGCGCGGTATAGAAGTATTGCCGTACGTCACGACGCGGGCAGAATTTCTCCATGCGCAGACAAACGATCCATTCAACTCCGGATCCAAGTACCTTCCAGGTGTTGGGGCTGATTTCAAAATGGGATTGGGAAGTAACCTGACGCTGGATGGGACCATCAATCCGGACTTTGGACAGGTTGAGGTCGACCCTGCCGTGGTAAACCTGAGTGATGTTGAAACATTCTTCCAGGAGAAGAGACCTTTCTTCATAGAGGGCGCAAACACATTTTCATTCGGCCAGGGCGGATCCAACGACTTCTGGGGATTCAACTGGGGGGATCCGGATTTCTTCTACAGCCGAAGAATCGGGCGGGCGCCTCAGGGGGGCTTGCCATCGCACGACTTTGCTGAAGTCCCAACCGGTGTTCACATCCTCGGCGCGGGCAAGCTGACGGGGAAGATCATTGATGGATGGAACATCGGGATGGTTCATGCTGTCACATCGCGAGAGTATGCGAACCTCGAGTCCGGAGGAATAAGGAGCCGGGCCGAGGTAGAACCGCTTACATACTACGGTGTCGCACGGGCACAAAGGGATTTCAACGACGGACTGCAGGGATTCGGAGTGATTTCGACGCTCACCTCGAGGTCGCTCGGTGACGCTGCACTGCGTGACCAACTCTCAAGCAATGCGCTTGTCGTCGGTGTGGATGGATGGACATTTCTGGATTCGGACAAGACCTATGTCATCACGGGCTGGGGCGGCTTGACCAGTGTTCATGGCTCCACTACGCGCATGACGGCGCTTCAAAGAGGTTCACGCCACTACCTTCAGAGGCCGGATTCCAAGCGATTTCACGTTGACAGTACTGCGACCTCGATGACCGGATTCGCAGGCCGCTTTACGCTGAACAAGCAAAAGGGATCATTCCTCCTTAATGCGGCGCTCGGCGTCATCGATCCCCGGTTTGAAATCAACGATCTTGGGTTTATCTGGAGAACTGATGTCGTCAACTACCACGTCGCCGGCGGATACAAATGGACGGATCCGACGGGTTGGTATAACAGCATTAACTTGATGTTCTCCATCTTCGGAAGCACGAACCTCGATGGAGAAACGATATGGCGAGGATACTGGACCAGCAGCAACTGGACGCTGCCGTCTTTCTACAGCCTTCGTCTCGCGTACGCCTATAATCCGTACTCATTCGATGCCCGCAGTACGCGCGGAGGTCCGCTGATGTTAAATCCGGTTGGCTGGGAAATAGACCTCAATTTCAGCTCCGACAGCCGGAAATCCGTCGTCGCTGAGCTGTTTGGGATGATCTACCAGGGGGGAGGGGGACAACAGATCAATGGAGGGCTTGATATTCAGTTCAAGCCCATGCCGAATCTGTCCGTCACCGTTGGCCCGAGCCTGAACAGGAACAGGGGAGGAGCGCAGTGGGTTGGCTCGTACTCAGATCCGGGCGCCATCCGCACATTCGGAACGCGATATATCTTTGCTGACTTCAGCCAGACCGAATTGTCGGCGAATATCAGGCTCGATTGGACATTTACCCCCGAGCTCAGCCTTCAGCTCTTCGCGCAACCCCTGATATCTTCGGGCGCCTATACGAAGTTCAAAGAATTTCTTGCTCCCCGCACGTTTGATTTCCAAGTGTACGGGACGAACGGTTCGAGCATCAAACCCGTCCCCGATGGTGTTGGCGGGATCTCCGGTTTTGAAGTGGATGCTGACGGTCCTGGACCGGCAACCGCCTACGCGTTCAGCAATCCGGACTTCAGCTACAAGTCGCTTCGTGGAAACGCGGTGCTGCGCTGGGAATTCCGGCCGGGATCTGCGCTATACGTCGTTTGGACCCAGAGCCGGTCGGATTCTGAAACCATGGGTGAATTTCAGTTCAACCGGTCGTTCTCAAGGTTGTGGCAAGCCAAACCGGACAATATCTTCATGCTGAAGTTCACGTACTGGTGGCCGATGTGACGGGGTATTTCGCTGCGAGAATCCGCAACGAACGGTCATTGCTTCAGAAATAATTTGCCGGGCAGCTGTCGAACGAGGCCTTTGAATTCCAGAGACAAGAGGCTCACGAGCGCGTCAGCTGTGGAGGTTTCCGCCACCTCGGCGAGTTCATCGATGTGAATCGGTTCATTGCTGAGCTTGTCGAACACTCTTCTTTCAAACAACGTAAGGTCGACGGGCGTCTCGGGAGAAGTGTCCTTTTTCAGAAGATGTCGCAATTGTGGGCCCAGCTCTTCGAGAATATCTTCAGTCCGTTGCACCAGCTTCGCCCTTCCCTCGCGTATCAACATGTTTGGCCCTGCACTTCTTTTGTCGGTGATGTTTCCGGGAATCGCAAAGACCTCGCGATTTTGATCCAGCGCAGTAGATGCCGTAATCATCGCCCCGCCGTCCTCTGCCGACTCAACAACGATGGTTCCAACCGAGAGCCCGCTGATAATCCGGTTCCGCCGCGGAAAATTCGTGGCATCGGGCTTTGCTCCCATGGGGAACTCAGAGACGACGGCTCCCTCGTTGGCGATCAATTCCTGGAGTCGGCGATTTTCCGGAGGGTAGGAGACGTCGAGGCCGGATCCAATGACTGCGATCGTTCTTCCTTTTGCCTTCAGCGTGGCAGCGTGTGCCACGGTGTCTATGCCGCGGGCAAGTCCGCTCACCACAGTGATGCCGAGCTGCGTGAAGTCTCTGGCCAGTGTCTCAGCGATATGTTGGCCATAAGAGGATGGAGTTCGTGTGCCGACGATGGCAAGCGAATGACTGTCGCGGGGATTGAACTTGCCAAGCACAAAGAGAAGAACCGGCGGGTCGTAGGTTTTCTTCAAAAGTTCCGGGTAATCGGCATCCCACAAGGTAACGATTCGGGCGCCGATTCTGTTCACGCGTTTCAGCTGATCGTCAGCAAATCTGGCGCCCCCCTTGTTGTGAACGATGTTGGAAGCGAGTTTCTTCTCTATGCCGGGAACTCGAATGAGATCCCGGGGAGATGCCCGCAGGACTTGTGCCGGGGATTGAAAATGGGCGACGAGCTTCCGGATCTTCTGTGGGCCGATGCGCGGCACAAAAGCGAGCTCGAGAAGGTCTCTCACGCTGAACATAGGGCGGCGGTGCAGTTGTGGAGCGGGTGAATGGATCTCTACGACGAGGGTTCGAGGATACGGGCTACCGTGTGCGGGTGTTGCGGCAGGATGCGATCAGCGAGACAGGATTTCGTTTGTGAACTGCTTGACGAGGTCATTTGCCTCGCTTTTCGCTGGTGCCTCGGCAATGATTCGAATGATGGGCTCCGTGTTTGATTTTCGCAGATGAACCCAGGAGGTCGGGAAATCGAGTTTTAGTCCATCGAGCGTGGTTACTGTGGCTTTCCCCCGGTACCGCTCGGCGAGGTTCTTCAGGAGACGATCGGGGTTGAGGGAGCCTAAATCCACTTTTCCCTTGATGATTGAATACTGGGGGAGGCTTCGCTTCAATTCGGAGAGCGTCCCGCCGAATTCGGTTAACTGCTGCAAAAGAAGGCCGATTCCGACAAGCGCATCGCGACCGATGTGCGAGGCAGGAAGTATAACGCCCCCGTTCCCTTCACCTCCAATGACAGCCCAGACCTCCTTCATCTTCTTGGCGACGTTGATTTCGCCGACCGCTGTGCGGATGAGATCGACTTTGTATTTCGAAGCGATGTCATCGATGGCCCGGGTTGTCGAGAGATTCACCACGACGGGGGGGAGCTTCGAACCTTGCGGACTCTTTGATTGCTTCCCGAGCACGAAATCCACAACGCAGGCAAGCGTGTACTCTTCGCCGATCGACTCACCTTTTTCATTAATCAGTACAAGGCGATCTGCGTCCGGGTCGACGGCAATTCCAAGATCGGCATTCTCTGTGCGTACGCGGGAAGCGAGTTCCGTCAGGTTTTCAGGCAGGGGTTCCGGTGTGTGCGGGAAAATTCCCGAGTCTTTGCAGTACATCTCCAGCACTTCGCACCCGAGTTGTCTTAGCAGGTTCGGCACAATAATCGCGCCACCGGCGTTGACACAATCGACGACGACCTTGAACTTCCGCTTCCTGACGGCGGGCGCGTCAATGTAGGGGAGCGAGAGAACGTTCTTGATGTGCTCGTCGATAAAATCCGGATCGGCGAAGTGCTTTCCTTGCTTGTCCCATGGAACGTACGAGGGTTTTGTCCCGTCGGCGATGGCCCAGAGCGCACGATTCTCTTCTGCGTCGAGAAAGAGGCCCGTTGAAGCGAAGAACTTGAGGCCGTTCCACTGCATGGGATTGTGGCTCGCGGTGATCGAGATGCCGCCGGCGGCTTTCTTCGAGGTTACAGCGAGTGCGACGGTCGGTGTAGGACAGATGCCGAGCCCAACGACGTCGCAGCCCATTTGAAGGAGCGTTGA
>Ga0154319_1044_pt6 | contig 60608 bp, 51 predicted proteins | sample RifGroA2_FD_117659 | JGI IMG/M metagenome (GOLD analysis project Ga0154319, IMG submission 117659) | Ignavibacteria bacterium GWA2_54_16 | reverse complement strand
AACGATGAGCTGCGCTCGCTCATGGAGGAGATCGTTCGTTCTGATGCGCTGGCGAGGGTGCACATCGCCCTCGATTATTTCGACGCCAGCCTGAACCGGATCGGCGCCTGGGTAACCGGAGCGCGATCGACGCTTAAAGCGCTGCTTGCCGCGCTCCTGGAGCCGCGATCCAGACTCCGGGAAGCGGAAGACAGGAACGATTTCTTCTCACGGCTCGCTCTCCAGGAAGAGGCCAAGCTTCTTCCGTTGGGTGCAGTGTGGGATTACCATTGCCTCACCGCCGGTGTGTCCGCCGGTGACGATTGGATTGACGTGGTGAGGGGATATGAAACCGAAGTCCTCAGCAAGCGGAAATAGATTCCCATGATGACCCCGCGCGACCGTTGGCTGGCTCTATTCAATCGAGAACGGCCTGACAGGATTCCTACCGACTACTGGGCCACCGATGAAGTATCGGACCGGCTGATGAAGGAACTCCGCTGTAATACCCTTGAGGACGTGTACAACAAGCTGAATATCGACGGCGTCACAAGAATCGAGCCGCCGCGGACCGTATCGTATCACCCGGATGATCCGGAGGCGGACATCTGGGGACTGAGACGTCGGAAAATGAGCTACGGGGCAGGTACGTATGATGAGTTCGATACGCACCCCCTGGCATCGGTGACGACCGTTGAAGAAATCCATTCGTACAGGTGGCCGAGTGCGGATGATCACGATTACGGCGTCTTCCGGGCAATGGTCAAAAACGTACCGCGTCATCGGTTCGTTCGCTGCGGAGAATATGAACCGTTTCTCCTCTATTGTGCTCTCCGCGGCCTGGAGCAGGGGCTCATGGACTTTCTTGAATGTCCTGAGATACTCGAGGCGGCTCTCGATCATATCTTCAAATACTACTATGACCTCAATCAGAGAGCATTCGAGATAGGCAAGGGCGTGATCGACATTGCCTACCTCGCTGAAGATCTTGGGGGGCAGCGCGGACTTTTGATGAGCGAGGAAGACATTCGGAAATACATTCTCCCAAATCAGAAGAAAATGGCTGACCTCGCGAGGAGCTATGGGATTCACGTCTTTTACCATACCGACGGGGATGTACGGTCCGTCATTCCCGATCTGATTTCGGTCACCGGAATCGAGCTGCTCAATCCGATTCAGTGGCGGTGCCCCTCGATGGGCCGCGGGGAACTCGTCCGCGATTTCGGCGACAAAATAATCTTCCATGGCGCGATGGATAACCAGCAAACGCTTCCGTTCGGCACCGTCGAAGAGGTCAAAGCTGAAGTCCTTGAAAACCTGGAGATTTTCAAAGGTGCCCGATGGATCTGCGCTCCGTGCCACAATCTGCAGCCGATAACACCCACCGAAAATATCGTCACGATGTATGAAACGATTCATGAGCACGGTCGGCTTTGACGCCATGTGCCGATCGTCTCGAGTGTGTTCTTGCCAACCCGTATCATTCCCCGGCATGTATCACCGCGAGGGAGGTCTCTGATTGAGTATTGAAGCACCGGTTGACTTGCGTTGTGAGTATCTGATCGATCCGGTTGGTATCGACGAACCGAGGCCAAGGTTTTCCTGGATTGTTCCGCAGGGAGGGAGAACGCGCTCCCAGAGGGCTTATCGGATTATCGTCTCCTCATCGGAATTGCGAGCTCTTCAGGGAGAGGGTGATATCTGGGACACCGGTAAAGTGAACTCGGACGAGACGAGCAACATTCCTTTCAACGGCTCTGTGCTCCTGTCGAGGCAGGAGTGCTTCTGGCGTGTGTGTTGGTGGGAACAGACCGATATTTCCAGTCCGTGGAGCGGGATCGCCAGGTTCGAAATGGGATTGCTCCAGGAAACTGATTGGAAGGGCCAATGGATCAGCAGGCAGGGGGTAAAAGAGTTCAGGTCGAAGGGGAGTACGCTGCTGGGCGAACCGCTTGGAGACTATGTTAACTCCTTCACACTCTATCTGCGTAAAGAATTCAGGTTGAAAAAACGTATCGCACGGGCAAGAGCGTACGTTTGTGGATTGGGATACTATGAACTGAGATTGAACGGAAGCAAAGTCGGAGACAGCGTCCTCGATCCCGCGCAAACCGAATACAGGAAAGTCGCGCTCTACAGCACGTACGATGTGACCTCCCACCTTGCCTCCGGAGATGCATGCACAATCGGGGTTCTTTTGGGAAATGGCCGGTACATCCGCAGCTATGGGTACGATGCTCCGAAGCTGCGAATGCAGCTGGTGGTTGAGTGCGAGGACGGTACCGTCGATTCGGTCGCGACGTCTTCCGATTGGAAGGTTTCGTACGGCCCCCTTCAGGAGAACGGCCTTTACTTCGGCGAACGGTACGATGCAAGGCTCGAAATGCCGGGGTGGGATGAGCCCTCTTTCGACGATTCCTCCTGGGAATCGGCACAAGTGGTGGCAGGAGTGCCTGTTGCAGCGCAGATGATGGAGCCGATCAGAGTTGTTCAGATACTTTCTCCCCGGAAATGGTCGATGCTCTCATCCGGTGAGGCGGTCTATGATTTTGGCCAGAACTTTGCCGGATGGGTGAGGCTGTCGGTGAGCGGTCCAGCCGGAACAGAGGTGAAGCTGAGGCATGCGGAACTTCTGAACGATGACGGTTCGCTCAACATCTCGCCCAATCAGAACGCGGAATCAACAGACGTTTATACTCTGCGTGGCGAAGGAGCGGAGGCGTACGAGCCGAGGTTCACATACCACGGATTCCGATACCTGGAGATCACGGCAGACCCCGCACTGCCGTCGATCATCTCCGTACTGGGATGCGTCGTGCATTCCGACGTTGCCGAGGTGGGTCAGTTTTCGTGTTCCCATGAGCTCATAAACAAGATTCACCGAAACATCCTGTGGGGCCAACGATCCAATCTTATGAGCATTCCCACGGACTGCTCGCAGCGCGACGAACGACAGGGATGGCTGGGAGATGCCCATCTCGCCGCCGAAGAATCGATGTTCAATTTCGGCATGGCGTCGTTCTATACAAAGTTCCTGCGTGATATTCACCACGCTCAGCGGGAGGATGGAAGCCTTCCCGATACCGTGCCGGCATATCTCGGGCGACTTTACCCGGCGGATCCGGCCTGGAGCGCAGCCTACATCACGATTGCCTGGCTGATGTACCAGTTCTATGGCGACACGAGGATCCTCGGACGTTATTTCGATTCGATGAAGAAGTACGTCTTCTTCCTGCGTGATCATTCGGATGGCCTTATAGTGAAAACACTCGGTAAGTACGGGGATTGGTGCCCGCCGGGAAGCATTGCCCCCAAGAGGACGCCCGTCGAACTTACATCAACCTGGTATTTCCTCCACGACACGGTTCTCCTTGGCAGGATCGCGGCAGCGATCGGGCAGGAGGAGGATCAGCGCAAGCTGGAAGCTCTCGCCATCAACATCCGGTCCGCATTCAATCGTACGTTTCTCAGGGATGGCGAATACGAAGTGAATCGCTTCGCCCCCGTCGATCGCAGCCCCGGACAGACATCGAATGCGCTTCCGCTCTACCTCGACATGGTGCCGCCAGAGGGAAAGGCAAAAGTCGTTGAACGCTTGCTGCATGGAGTTGTGAATGAACAGGATTATCATCTCGACACGGGAATTCTGGGAACACGGTATCTGCTCGATGTTTTGAGCGACCTGGGTCGTACCGATGTCGCGTTCAGGGTCGCGGTGCAACGTACGTACCCGGGCTGGGGATATATGGTCGAAGAAGGTGCCACCACTCTTTGGGAACGCTGGGAAAAAATCGGCGGGGGCGGCATGAACTCCCATAACCACATTATGCTTGGAAGCGTTGACGCGTGGTTTTACCGAGTGCTGGCAGGCCTTTCAACGTTGGCCCCGGCGTGGAAACATATTCGGTTTAAGCCACCTGTTGTGCAAGGCCTCGACTCGGCCCAGGCTGAGTTCAGATCGGTGCGGGGGAGGGTGAGCGTGGCCTGGAGGAGGTCAGCAGAAGAATTCCTCATGGCGATAGTTGTTCCGGTGGGCGCAGTCGGGACAGTCTATGTCCCGGTCCAGCGGGAGGATCATGTCGTCATCCTCGATGGGACTACTGTCTGGTCCGCGACACAACGCCAGGGCTCAAAAGCGCAAGGCTGCGAATTGGTGGGGTGTGAAGAGAAGTACGTGCTGTTGAACGTGGGAAGCGGAGAATATGCATTCAGGGTGCACCGACATTGACGGCTCGCGACAGCATACGGATGACCTCTCCGGAGAGATACTTATGAATATCAAAGCGAAGCTCTCGACGTTCGATGCCACGATGATCGTGGTGAGCCTGGTGATTGGTATCGGCATCTTCAGGACGCCGGCAATGGTTGCGGCCGCAACGGGGACTCCGTTTGTGTTTTTTGCCGCATGGATTGTCGGAGGATTTATCAGCTTTCTCGGTGCTCTGACGTTTGCAGAAATCGGCTCGAGGTTCCCGAAGCCCGGCGCCTTCTACAAGGTTGTGGCCGAAAGCTTTCACCCGTCTGTCGCATTCATGCTAAACTGGACGAATGTCACCATCGTCAACGGTGCCGGCGGGGCAGCTGTCGCGATGATCGGCGCAGAATACGTCGTGCCGATTCTCTTCCCCGAACTGAAACAGAACCAGCAGGTCACGCAGTACACTGCTGCCGTTCTGGTGTCAGTGCTTATCGTTGTGAACTACCTGGGGATCAAGTCGGGGGCCTGGACGCAGAACATTCTCACCATCATCAAGATCGGAATGATCCTGATGCTCGGATTTGTGGCGTTTTACTTCGCAGGAAGCGTCCCGGCCGACGCAGGCAGCGTTCAGGCTTCCGATCCTCTCTGGATCGCTTTCGGCGTAGGACTGATCTCGGTATTCTACACGTATGGTGGATATCAGTGCACCCTCAATTTTGGTGGCGATATCCGGAGCCCCGAACGCAACATGCCGAGAGCGATTTTCTTCGGTATCTCGATTATCATCGGGCTCTACCTGTTGATAAACGTGGCATATTACAGCGTCCTCGGAATATCGGGCATCGCGGGATCGAAGCTCGTAGCGGCGGAAGTCGCCAAGATTTGTTTCGGCCAATCTGCGTATTTGATTGTTTCGATCGCAATATTCCTCTCCGCCCTGGGATTCGTCAATGTTACGCTGATGCAAATACCGCGCTCGTATTACGCAATGGCCCAGGACGGCGCACTGCCGAAAATATTCATGAGAATCAACGAGAAGACACAAGCCCAGGAGTTCACGCTTCTGTTTTTCGGCGGGACCGTTCTCCTCTGCGTCTTCTTCCTCGGGACATTTGAGCGGATCGTCAACTACGTCATGGTGTTTGACACGCTGAACAATGCAACGGTCGCTGCGACGATTTTCGTCCTTCGGCGCCGTGGCGTGGTTTCACAAAACGGCAAAGCGTATCAGGTCCCGTTCTACCCCTATCTGCCCGCCTTCTTTGTGCTTTTCCTTCTCTTCATCACGGTCAACGTAATCGCGACGCAGCCGGCTTCGATTCTGGTGGGCGGGGCGATTCTGCTTGCGGGATATCCCGTATTCCTCATCTTGCGGCGGGTTTCCAGCAACGAAACATCGGCACGTCGCCCCAATTCGTGAAATCAACAACTTTCAGCCTTGGTGCTGCTTGGCCCAACCCATCATTTCATTATTTGGCAATAATCTGTACTATGGATCGAAGTCGTCCTCCTGAACTCATGATCCCAATTCTCCACCATGCCTGATTCTGTCCGGATAACGCTTCTCCCGCTCGGCCACGATATCACCGTTGAGCGCGGTACGCCTCTGCAGGAGGTGCTTTTCCCCTACGGAGTCGAATTCCCCTGTGGTGGAAACGCGGTTTGCGAGAGCTGTAAGGTGAAGGTCATTTCGGGATCTCTCGCGATGACCCCGGAGCAGGAAAACATCCTCTCCAGGAAAGAAGCGGAGCAAGGGTGGAGGCTTGCCTGTCGCTGCAAGGCGGAAGTTGACATCACACTTGAGATCGAACAATGGGAAGCTCATATCCTGGCCGATGAGAGCCGGTTTGAGTTCAAGCCCAGAGAGGGATTTGGGATCGCAATCGATCTCGGGACCACCACGGTCGCCGCCCAGTTGCTGGACCTCCGGTCGGGTAACGTTCTCGCCGTCGAGACGGGTCTCAATGCTCAAGGCCGTCATGGCGCAGATGTCATGAGCAGAATTTCGTACGCAGTGACGGAACACGGACAACCCGAACTTGAGTCGCTCATCCGAGGTCAGCTCGGGACGATGATCGACTCACTACTGACTTCGGCAAGGTTGCACTGCAGGAAAGTCGTTGACGTCACAATTGTGGGTAACACTGTGATGCATCACCTCTTCTCAGGACTCGATGTTTCTCCATTGTCCATGTATCCATTCGACTCGCCCCACATCGGCCTGCAGCGTTTTTCAGCAGGCCGGCTCGGATGGACAGGGATTTCAGATGCGACCGTCTCGTTTCTTCCGGCGATGGGGAGCTTTGTGGGCAGTGATATTCTGGCAGGCATTCTCGCTACGAACATCCACAGGAGCGAACCGCTTGTCGGATTGATCGATCTTGGGACCAACGGCGAAATCGTCATCGGTAACAGGGACAAGCTCCTTTATTGTTCAACCGCGGCGGGACCTGCGTTTGAAGGATCATGCATCTCGATGGGGATGCGGGCAACCACAGGGGCCATCGCACAGGTTTCAGTCGACAGGGGATCGCTCCACTGTCGTGTGCTGGGAAACGTGCCCGCGCGCGGTATCTGCGGAAGCGGTCTTGTCGACTCGATTGCCGCCGGCTTGACGACGCGCGGAATTCTGGAAGATGGAAGGATTACGTCCGAGACCGGCACATTTAGTGTAAGCCCGCCCGTCGTTCTCACGCAGGCTGATGTCCGTGAGTTGCAGGTTGCCAAAGCAGCCATCGCTGCAGGCATCAAGATTCTTACGGAAAACCTGGGGGCATCGCTCAACGATCTGACGAGGATATACCTGGCTGGAGCCTTCGGCAACTACATTGATCGCGCGAATGCCTCCCGGATTGGTCTTCTGCCTGTTCCTCCGGAGAGAATACTCCCGACAGGTAACTCAGCACTTCTTGGGGCAAAGCTAGCTTTGTTCGACAGTACTCTTGAATCGCTGGCGGCCATTCGTAGCATAAGCACGCACGTACCGTTGAATCTCGATGAGCACTTCCAGGAGGTCTTTGTTGAAGAAATGATGTTCCCTGAGGAGGTCGGTCGTTAATGCTGGAATTTGTAGTATAGGATCATACGATGAGCGCCGAATCTCACCATCACACGTCGCGGGGCGGGCGTTTCGCCAAATTCCTGACCGGCAAGTTCGAGCATGCCGGCAGCCTGGCGGCGTTTTCCGGAAAGTTCTTTGTTCACGTGTTGTTCCCTCCGTACGAATTTGGAGAAGTGCGAAAGCATCTGGATGAGCTTGGATCGCGATCGCTGCCGCTCGCGGGCATAACAGGATTCATCGTTGGACTCATCCTGGCAATGCAAACACGGCCCACCTTGTTTCGCTTCGGTGCAGATTCCTTCCTTCCTGCCATGGTTGCCATCTCGTTTGTGCGTGAACTGGGACCAGTCATAACCGCTCTTATCGTGGCCGGGCGCGTCAGTTCCGGCATCGGAGCGGAGCTTGGATCAATGAGAGTGACGGAGCAAATCGATGCAATCGAGGTCACTGGAATAGATCCGTACAAGTTCCTCGTCGTGACAAGGGTTCTCGCTTGTATTCTTCTCCAGCCGCTGTTGACCGCCATCGTCAATGCCATCGGGTTGTTCGGGTCGTATGTCGCGGTGGCGATCGAATCGAGCATGTCGTGGCGTTTGTACTGGGATAGCGTGGTGCATTCTCTCACATTCGCGGATTTGATCCCCGGCCTGGCGAAGACCACGGTTTTCGGCTTCATTATCGGCATCGTGGGATGCCACCAGGGCTACAACGCCCGCGGTGGAACCGAGGGAGTCGGCCGGGCATCGACTTCGGCGGTCGTCGTGTCCTCGATGCTCATCATCTTTGCCGACATGATTCTCGTCAAGGTCACGGTTCTCTTATGGCCGTCATAGAGCTGCGCAACATATCGAAAGCTTTCGACGGGCATCATGTCCTTCGCAGTGTCGATCTCGAAGTCGACGAAGGCACGACGGTCGTTATCCTTGGAAAGAGCGGTGTCGGAAAGAGCGTTTTGCTGAAAGTGGTCATTCGTCTCATCACGCCGGATCAGGGCACCGTGCATATCGATGGACAGGAGGTAGGCAGGATGAAATCGCGCGGCCTTCAAGCGCTGCGCCGGGGTATGGGGTATCTTTTCCAGGGTGCCGCGCTCTATGACTCAATGAGCGTCCGTGAGAACCTTGCCTTTCCGCTGGAGCGGTCCGAACGCCTGGAGGCAGTCGAGCTCGAGCACCGGATTGTCGAACAATTGAGGCTGGTGGGACTGGTGGATGCCATCGACAAAATGCCCTCCGACCTTTCTGGGGGAATGAAGAAACGGGTAGGCCTGGCCCGGGCTCTCATCACGAATCCCCGCATCATGCTTTATGATGAGCCGACCACCGGCCTCGATCCCATCACCGCACGTGAGATCAGCTACTTGATCAAGAATATGCAGGAGCGATACAGGCCCACCTCCATCGCCGTGACGCACGACATGATATGTGCCCGCATTATTGCCGACAAAGCTGCCATCCTCGACCATGGAGTGCTCGATCGGCAAGGAACGATGGATTCGCTTCGGAACTCCAATGATGAAATTGCTCAGAGCTTTTTTGCGTCAGAATAGGGAGAAGCCATGTCAAAAAGAGGATCGCTGGTCAGAATAGGGATTTTCGTCCTGTTGGGAGGTGCAGCGCTTATTGTCGGCGTTTTCCTTGTCGGGAAAGAGGAAGGATTATTCCGTCAGAGTTTTCGCGCAAGCGCGTACTTCAATACGATCGAAGGGCTGCGCACCGGGGCGTCCGTTCGGATGGCGGGTGTGGATATCGGGATTGTCGACAGAATAGCGATCTCTCCCGCGAACAACAAGGTCCGCATCGACCTGAAGCTCCGAACGACCGCGAGGAATTTTCTGAAGAAGGACTCGTATGCAACCATTGAGCAGGAAGGACTTGTCGGGAGCAAGTACGTTTCACTGAGCGTCGGCGGCGCATCGTCTGAGGATATCGCGGACGGTGACATCCTCCTGAGCAAGGAGCCATTCCGCCTGTCGGCTATTCTGGAAGACACGCAGGGAATGATCGCCAACACCCGCAAAGCCACCGAAGAAGTGGCGAAGTTTCTCGCTGCAGTCAATGCAGGCAAGGGCACTCTCGGGAAGCTGATTACGGATGAAGAAGCGTATCAGGCGATGAAGCGCGCGACCGCCCAGGCCGACTCGAGTCTGCGGAAGACGGCCGAAGAGTTCGCTAACATCCCAAAGTTTATCAGCGGCGTGAGCGAGAACCTGTATGGTGTGACGAAGACCATCGACAAGGTTGTTCTCGATGTCGATTCCACGATCGTCAATGCAAGGGACATCCTCGCCAAAATTAACCAGGGGAAAGGAACGCTCGGAGGGCTGATCAGCGAGCGAAGAATCTATGACAGCCTGCTGGTGATCGTGCAAGAAGGGATCGCGATGGCGGAGGAGGCGCACGATGGTGCAAGCCGGTTCAACGAAAACATGGAAGCCCTGCGGCACAATTGGTTCTTCAAAGGCTATTTCGAGGATCGGGGTTATTGGGATAAAGAGGAGTATGAGAAAACGCTCGATGCCAAGATCACTGAACTCAGGCAGCTCGAGGAGAGGTTGAGCCGGCAGGCTGAGGATCTGAAAACGCGTGAGGAGCAGCTGCGGAAACGGGAATCAGAATTGCCGAAGAAGGAGCAATGATTTGGCTGTGGCTACTGCTGATGGTGCGGAGAAGGAAGCAGAACATACTCTAGGAGGAAGTGAGAGGACGGTATGACAGCTGAGAAGCCTGGACGAGAGCTATTGGATTCTATCGCTGGGTTGAGTTGCCCGATTCCAATCTCGGATTATCCGCAGGTGCTCATGGCACATGGGGGAGGAGGCACCCTGAGCCAGCAAATCGTTAAAACGATGATTGCCCCCCAATTCGCGAACGAACTTCTTGCGCCGCTGCACGACGGGGCCATTTTTACGATCGGAGGAACGAAGCTCGCATTCTCCACCGATTCCTATGTCGTGAGTCCCATCGTGTTCCCTGGCGGCGATATCGGAGAGTTGGCCGTCAACGGGACGGTCAACGACCTGGCAATGTGTGGCGCTCGCCCGCTTTACCTCTCGGCGGCATTCGTCATTGAAGAGGGATTTGCTATGAATGAACTCTGGCGAGTCATCGTCTCGATGAAGCGCTCTGCCGACAGGGCCGGGGTCTCGCTGGTGACCGGTGATACGAAAGTGGTTGACAGAGGTAAGGGAGACAAGATCTATGTCAATACCTCCGGCGTCGGTGTCATTCGCGACGGGATTCAGGTGGGTTCGCAAGGAGCTCAGGTCGGCGATGTTGTGATTTTGAGCGGCGAGATAGCCGTTCATGGCATAGCGATCATGGCAGTGCGCGAAGGGCTGGAATTCGAGTCACCGATCGTCAGTGATACCGCCCCGCTCAACGGACTGGTCGAGTCCATGCTGGAAGTGTGTTCCGACATTCACGTACTGCGTGATCCGACGCGCGGGGGAGTTGCCAGCGCTCTTAACGAGATTGCAGACTCTTCGCGCGTGGGCGTGAACATCCGGCAAGACTCCATCCCGCTCAGCGAGCCCGTTCGTGGAGCATGCGAAATTCTGGGACTGGATCCGCTCTATGTCGCAAATGAAGGTAAACTCATCGCATTTGTGCCGCCTGGAGACGCCCAAAACGTGCTCGCATGCATGATGCAACACCCTTTGGGCAAGCAGGCAAGAATCATTGGAGAAGTCGTCGCTGATCATCCCGGTATCGTCCTGATGCGCACATCAATCGAAGGTTCAAGAGTAGTCGATATGCTCTCGGGAGAACAGCTCCCCAGGATTTGTTGACCCTCTGATTTGTTGAAATTACTTACATGCAGTGTTGAATAATTCGTCTCTCTCATAATCCACTATATGACAATGTCTTGGCCACAAATGTACCAATACTGAGAGGATGCTGTTTAACTTCTCAACAAGACGAGCGTATCATTCTTCACCACTCTTTTTTCACCTCAGTAAGCCCAACTCCCTAAACGAGTTAGCCTTCCCGCATTTCGGAACTCTTTATCAGTGATGGCACGGAATTGACATATCTCTAGGCGGTGGGTCACACAACCCCCTGAGATGATGCCATGACAATACTCCTTTTGTTTCTAATGATTGCCGTGATGCTCGCCATCGACGTTGCTAGACGATCGAAGAAACCGAGCGCGGACCCGGTTGTCTGCCAGGCGGAAGAGGAAAAGGTCTCGGTACTCGGGCAACGATTTTTCCATCCAAGTCACTCCTGGGCCACAGTTGACTCGCCCGAGACAGTGACGGTCGGTGTCGACGATTTCGCACAAAGCGTCGTCGGTAAACTCTCGGCCGCAAAACTCCCCGATCTCGGAAAAACTATAAAGCAAGGGGAGGTGTTGGCCACGCTCGTCCGAGGGGACAAGGAACTTCCGATTGTTGCTCCGGTTTCAGGAAGCATCGTCGATGTCAATTCCCGGCTCGTAAAGGATCCTCAACTGGTCAACTCCTCGCCGCTTGAGGAGGGTTGGACGGTCAAGATTGCTCCCTGGAATCTCTCACTTGAGCTCGCGAACCTGATGAGAAGCAGCAGCGCTGAGCGGTGGCAGGGAGCTATTCGGGATCAGTTCATACACTGGTATTCCGGTTCACATGACCTCGCACTGCAGGATGGCGGAAGGATCGCTGAGAATGTGTGCGACAGACTCAGCAAAGAAGAATGGAAGCACGTTGTTGAAGAATTCTTTCCCATGGCGGCAAGCTACAGGACCACTAAATGAACGAAGGACTATCGGAGCCATCTCTGTGACAGTACTGTTTGTTGCGATGACGATTCTCCTCTTCCTGGCTCTTGACGTGATCGTACGCCAATCGAGAGCCAGAGCGGATGTCAGCACTGTTGATACCCGGGCCGTGGCATGGAGTTATCCGGTGCGCCTCCCGGAAGGTCTCTTTTTTGCGCGTACACATACCTGGATGAGCCTTTTTCCCTCCGGCAAGATGCGTCTCGGTGTCGACGATTTTGTCGGACGATTGCTGGACTCGCCAAGCATCGCGTATTTGAAGACGCCTCATCAGCGCGTACAAAAGGGGGAACCCATTCTTGTCCTGACGGAGGGAGATCATTCGCTCACCATTCGAGCTCCCATGGATGGCGAAATCCTCGAACGAAACGATCGACTTTGCAGGGAACCAGGTATGCTCAAAGAAATGCTCTTCACTGATGGATGGGCATACACCATCGCTCCAGCCAGGCATTCGGATATCAAGCATTTGTTGCTGGGGGAAGAGACCCGGCGGTGGATCGCGGAAGAATTCTGCAGGCTGCGCGATCTATTCGCACAGGAGGGAAGTGCAAACAATACGATCCCTGCGTTGCTACAAGATGGAGGGCCTCCGGTAGGGGGGGCCTTGAAATGCGTACAGCCTCGGACATGGGAACAGTTCGATCGTATGTTTCTTCGCGAAGCTGAGTAAACGCTGTCGCTCTTCCAATCTAGATGACCCCGATCTCGTAGGAGATCGGATCCTCGAATCCTGAAATCTAATATCGTGATTGAATAGTATGGAAACTCGGCGTGATTTTCTCCGAACAGCAGCTGTCGCTGCAGCAACTGCCACACTTGGGGATGCGGCACTTGGGGCAGCTCCAAGGATACCATCCCCGGACAGAATGGGGGTTCTCTGCGATCTCACCGCTTGCATCGGATGTCGAAGTTGCGAAGTCGCTTGCAGGAAGGCCCATGGCTTTTCGAGCGACTCGCCCCTCTCGATGCCTGGTCGCTCCAACATCCCAGAACGCCGCCGCCCGAGTGCTGATGCGCTGACAGTCGTCAACGAGTACAAGAACGCGACCGGTGTCGGGTCTCCGACATACGTCAAAGTTCAATGTATGCACTGTGACTATCCCGCTTGCGAGTCGGCATGTATTGTGGGTGCTATTTCGAAGAAGGAGAGCGGACCAGTTCTCTGGGACACCGACAAGTGCATTGGATGCCGATACTGCATGGTCGCCTGCCCCTTTCAGATTCCCGCGTTCCAGTACGATACGGCATTGAAGCCCGACATCGTCAAATGCGATTTTTGTGTTGACCGGACGGAAAAAGGTGGTGTTCCGGCTTGTGTAGAGATCTGCCCTGTCGAGAGTCTCACTTATGGACGGCGACCTGCGCTGATCGAGATCGCGCGGAAAAGGGTCGAAAACTACCCTGATCGATACCGCAACCATATCTACGGGGAGTTTGAAGCGGGAGGGACTTCGTACCTCTATTTGGCGAAAGCGGATTTCAAGGAACTGGAGTTTCCCACCCTTAAGAAGGACCCAATGCCGGGAACTTCTGAATCGATCCAGCATGGAATCTTCGCGTATTTCGTTCCCCCCATTTCGCTCTATTCACTCCTTGGTGGCCTGATGTGGATAAACAAGAACCGCCAAAAAGCAGAGGAAGAGACAATCGAATGAGCACTTTGACAGCTCCTGAGCCTCTTACAAAGAAGTACATCACTCCCGGAGTGATCATCCTGGCCGTCCTCGCATTGAACGGAGTGGCATTCGTTCTTGCAAGGCTGCTTTTTGGAATCGGAGCCGTTACGAATCTGAGCGACCAGTATCCCTGGGGTTTGTGGATCGGTGTTGATGTCGCAGCGGGCGTGGCTCTGGCGGCTGGCGGCTTCACGTCGGCAGCGCTTGGGCACGTGATGCATAGGGAAGACTATCACGCCATCGTGCGGCCGGCGCTCCTCACGGCGATGCTGGGATACACGTTTGTCGCATTCGGCGTCATGATAGACATCGGTCGGTGGTACTATATCTGGCATCCGCTGCTGATGTGGAACGGGAATTCGGCGCTCTTCGAGGTCGGTATTTGCGTCATAATCTATATATCCGTTCTCTACATTGAATTCCTCCCAATTGTGACGGAGCGATTCATGGGTCGCGTACAACTCAAGGGCATTTTCTCGATTCTCAATCGGCCGCTCGAGAGCCTGCTGCGAACACTGGACCGAACCCTGAGTAAGACGATGTTCCTCTTCATCATCGCAGGGATCGTCCTCTCGACGCTGCACCAGTCCTCGCTGGGGACACTCATGATTATCGCGGGACCCAAGATGCACCCTCTATGGCAGACCCCCGTCCTGCCGCTGCTCTTCCTCCTCTCGGCCGTAGCAGTCGGTTTTCCCATGGTGATTTTCGAAGCGCTTCTTGCATCGCGGTCATTCGGGCTGAAGCCTGAAATGCACATTTTGTCCAAGCTGGGGACGATGGTTGCGCCGTTACTCGGGATCTATCTGGCTTTCAAGCTGGGAGACATGGTCATCCGTGAGACGTTTGTGTATCTCGCTGAGCCGACAACCGCAAGCGTCATGTTCATGATCGAGATTGTCGTTGGAGTCATTATCCCACTCCGAATGTTTCTTTCTCGCACGGTTGTGCGCTCACCGCTTTGGCTTTTCGTCGCTTCGACACTGGTCATTCTGGGCGTGCTCCTCAACCGGATCAACAACTTTATCGTTGCCTATACGCCCCCGTATGCAACTGCCGGGTACTTCCCGTCGGTGGGTGAGATTTCTGTCACTGTTGGATTCGTCGCACTGCTGGTCCTCGTCTATCGGTTCCTTGTGAAGGTGTTTCCGATCATCAGCGTTGAACAACGACCCATCAGCCCGACCACAAAGTACTCAATCCGAGGGACTGCGAAATGAAACTGATGAGACAGTACTCCGCTTTTCTGCTTATCGCCCTGTTCCTGGTCAATCTCCCCGCCGGTGCGCAGACTTCGGGCAAGCGTTCCAATGGATGTCTCGGCTGTCACACGACTGAAATACCGACGAAGGCGAACCCGAGTCTCAAGAAGTGTCCGCGCGCCGATATGGTGACAGTCCATGCTCTAGCGGTGACGGGACCTGACAAGATCGTCCTTCAGAAGATCACCGGAGGTCCGGACCTTTACGAACCAGTTCTTTTCACTCACAAGGTCCATGCGAAAATGTCGGAAATGTCGGGGAACTGCGTTCTCTGCCACCACTACAATCCACCGGGGAGCGTGCTCGCGTGCAGCGAGTGCCACGTTGCTGAAACATCGTCGAAAAGCGCAGATTTGTCGAAGCCGGGTCTCAAAGGGGCATACCACCGGCAGTGCATCAACTGTCACAGGGAAAGCGGCTTATCGGCGACAAAGTGTGAGAGTTGTCACGCCCTGAAGGCAGACCCGTCGGCACCTTCCCGCCCGACTCAGAGGAGGAGTGCGGAAGTGAATTCTACGAGGCCGATGCGGCTCGTATTCGACACCTCGTTTGAAGACGGAAAGGTCGTCACGTTCTATCACAACGATCACACGGAGCGATTCGGATTGTCTTGCACGGCTTGCCACGTGAACGAACGATGCGCCGGGTGCCACAAGCCGGCAGGTGCTTTGGCGGTCCAAGTTGCCCGTTCGGTAGGGGGGCACGAGCGATGTTCTTCGTGCCATTCAGTCGACACGAACTGCAGTCGCTGCCACGACAAGGAGCCGCGGGCGGGATTCAACCACGCGCGTCGGGCGCGATTTGACCTTGCCCGCTTTCACTCGACGCTGGCGTGCACCCAATGCCACAAAGGAAGGAATGAGTACAAAGGACTTTCGGGGAATTGCGGCACTTGTCATGCACAATGGAAGAGTGGCTCCTTCAACCACAGCGTGACTGGGCTAAAATTGGATGAGACGCACGGGGAACTCGACTGCGACAGTTGTCATGAGGGCAGGGACTTTGCCAGGAAGCCGACCTGTTCGAGTTGCCACGAGGACAAGAGTTTCCCGGATAAAAGTCCGGGCACAAAGGTTCGGTCGGTTGGAACGAAGAGCTTATAAGTTGAGATTGACGTGAAGCGAGAGCATATGGTCACCAAGCTATCAAGAAGAATAGGCTTCAAGCTCATCGTTGTGGTCGGGTTAACGATGATTATCACCATCGGAGTTTACTCGTACTTCAACACCCGCTCCCAGCGGGAAAACCTTCTTGCTGAAGTTGAGCGGCACGCTATGCAGCTGAGCGAGACCGTAAAGAACGGAACGCGGTACGACATGCTCTTCAACCAGCGCGAACGGATCCATATCATTATCAACGACATTGGATCGGATCCAGCCATCAATGAAGTCCGCGTGCTAAACAAAGAAGGAGAGATCATCTACTCCTCCCGTGCGGAAAGCATCGGCCGGATGGTGGACAAACAGGCCGAAAGCTGCTACGGCTGCCATGCCGCGGATAAGCCGCTGGAAAGGCTTTCCATTTCGGAGCGAACGCGGATCTTCCGCATCCATCCTGATTCAGCAAGGGTGTTCGGCGTTATCAACCCGATCTACAGTGAGCGTTCGTGTTGGGACGCTCCGTGCCACGCCCACTCGAAGCAGCAGCAGGTCCTTGGAGTATTGGACGTCACAATCTCCCTGGCAGACGTGGACGAGCGAATTCGGGCAAGCACGTTCCAGGTTGGCATCTTTGCTGTCAGCGCGATTCTCGCTGCAAGCCTGATCATAGCGTTCTTTGTCAATCAATGGGTGAGCAAACCGGTCGGCGTGCTGCTTGACGCGACCAAACAGGTCGGGAGCGGAAACCTCAGCTACACCGTCCCCGATCTCGGGAAGGGTTCGATTGGTTTGCTGGCGCAATCCTTTAACACGATGACCATGAAGCTCTCTGAGGCCCGACTCCAGCTGTTTCAATCCGATAAAATGGCCTCTCTCGGACGTCTGGCGGCCGGGATAGCTCACGAAATCAACAATCCGTTGACGGGAGTCCTGACGTACGCGAGTTTTCTGCTCAAGAGAAGCCAGAACAATCCGGAGTTACACGAGGACCTTAAGATTATCGTTCGCGAAACAATTAGAAGCAGGGAGATTGTCAAGAGCCTTCTCGATTTCGCCCGGCAGTCTATTCCAAAGAAGAGCCAGTCTGATATCAATGAAATCATCGATCGCTCGGTGGCGGTCGTAGAACATCAACTGGCCATCAAGGGACTGAAGGTCGTTCGCAAGATCGATCCTCACATCCCGAAAATCACTCTTGATCCTAATCAAATGCAGCAGGTGTTTGTCAATCTCCTGGTCAACGCCGCCGATGCAATCGAGGATAACACTGGCGCCGTGACGATTGCCTCGGGTATCCTGAGACTACCTCCTCAAGGAATTGTCCACATCAAGGCGGCACGCTGTCCGAGCGGTCACGACTTGATCACCACGGAGTACAAGATCGAGGGAATGCCCGCCATCAGAGTAAAAGCGCGATCCAACGGAGACGAGGGATTTATAATGTTGGACCCCATCTATGGACTCAATCGCCATCGTTATGAGTTCGAAGTCCTTGAGGGGAAACAACTCGATGTTGTTTGTCCTGAGTGTAATGTCTCTCTCATGATGGAAGAGGGCAGGTGCCCGGTGTGCGGCAGCAACCTGTTCTCGTTTTCGATTCCGGCGCAGGGAGATGTCGAGTTTTGCATAAAACCAAAGTGCGCCTGGCAACGATGGGCTACCGTAGACTCCGTCGGGAAGAAGGTATACGCGGAAGTGTGCGTCGCAGATACCGGTGTCGGCATCCCCAAGGAAGACCTGTCGAGAATCTTCGAGCCATTCTTCACGACAAAGGGTCAGAAGGGAACAGGACTTGGATTAGCGGTAATCTGGGGGATTATCGACAATCATAATGGCACGATTTCGGTCGAAAGCGAAGTCGGCAGCGGGACCACCTTCAGGATCCGGCTCCCCATTTCGTGAAGGGCCGTGATAGGACGGTGCGCGTTGCCGTCAACGGATTCTCTTGAAAAGGGCAAGTGCTGTGAGCAAACCGATTGACATACTTGTCATTGACGATGAACAGGTCGTTCGGGATGCGGTGTGCAGAGTTTGCGGTGCCGACGGACTAACCATCGAAACAGCTGCTGACGCAAGAACGGGGTTGGAGAAACTTCACAAAAATACGTACCGGCTCGTTGTGTGTGATATCATGTTACCGGAACTTAATGGTTTTCATATTCTTGATTCGATGAAGCGTGTGGCGGCACTCACTCCTCTGATAATGATCACTGGATACTCGACGATGCAAAACGCGGTAGACGCGCTGAAGAATGGAGCGATTGATTTTGTGCCGAAACCCTTTACCGCAGATGAACTCGAAAGTGCGATTCATCGCGGTCTCAGATATCACACGCTGACTCAAAACCCGGCATCGCGAAGAGAGGGCGAGATTGATCTCTCCAGTCTGGCCGTCCCGTGTCCAGTCGAATACCACCGTCTGGGAAATTTAAGCTGGGCGTGCATCGAGTCGAACGGCAGCGGCCTCATCGGCGTCACGGACCTTTTCGTTAAAACGGTGTCACCGGTAGGCGAAGTACATTATTATGATTTGAACTGCGAGATCGTGCAGGGCTCGGCGTGTGCAGAGGTCGCATCCGAGGATGGCCTCGTCCACAATGTCCTGAGTCCGATCAGCGGAAGGATCGTCGAACGGAACGAAGCGCTTCTTGCAAGTCCGAAGATGGTCGAAAAAGATCCTTACTTCGCGGGGTGGTTGTACCGGATCCTCCCAACAGATGTGGCTTTCTCGCTTAAACAGCTGACACCGTGTATCGGAGATCATTGAAAACGTAAATCACCATAGGATATTCGCGCTGGTCGAGCAGATTGTGTGCAGATCAGTACGTTCGAAGGAGGTTCATCATGCCATTGTTCATTCTCGCTTTAGTCATTTTTGTCATAGCTGACTTTCTGCTTCGTCTCACGTTGAAGCGAATGAAAGAAAAGAAACTAAGGGAGGAGCGGGAGGCTGCCTTGGCGGTCAGCTTGAGGCTCGACTTCAGCCGAGAGGCGAAATCGCTGAAACGCGCCGAGGTGCAGAATCCAAAAGCCCGGATCCTCTGTGTGGACGATGAATCTGTCATTCTGGACAGTTTTCGAAAGATTCTCGTTCTCGACGGCTATTCGATAGACACGGTCGAAACCGGCTCTGAGGCTCTCGGCCTCATCCAGCAACATCACTATGATTTTCTTTTCACGGATTTGAAGATGCCCGGAATGACCGGCGAGGAGGTAGCGAAGTCCGTGAAGCATCTCCGCCCCGATATCGATGTCATTATCGTGACGGGGTATGCAACCGTGCAATCGGCCGTGGAGTGCATGAAACATGGAGCGATGGACTATGTTCAGAAGCCTTTCACGGAGAACGAACTGATAGAATTGGTGAAGAAATTCCTCTTCCGACGTCAGGAGAGGATTAGCAGCGAGCTAAAGCCCAGGGTGCATGTCAGCCACGTGACGGAAATGGGAAACTTCCCGACTGCCGAGTTCGCTATTCCGGGGGGAGCGTTCATCTCCGAGGGTCATTGCTGGCTCACGATGGAATCGGACGGAAGCGTCAAGATCGGAGTCGATGATTTTGCGAAGAAACTGCTTGGGCGGATCGATGATATCGAGTTCCCGAATCTTGGGATGACCGTGAACGGCGGGCAGTCACTCTTCTCAATTCGATGCGGACATCGAATGATCCCGTTCCAAGCTCCTATCACTGGCCGCGTCACGAGGGTCAACAAGTATCTCGGTGAACACCTTGAGGCGCTGGACATCACTCCGTACGGCAAGAATTGGATCTGTGTCGTTGACGCGGAGAACCTCGACGCAGAACTCCCGAAACTCAAGATTGGCAAGACAGCAGTGAGCTTCTTCCAGGCGGAAATAGATGACTTCATTGAATCCGTCGATCAATCCCAGGCCGGGGGAAATGGGAGCAATGGCTCCCAGACGAACGACTCTCTGCATGCCGGGCAAATGGGGAGGCTGGAGGACCGTGAATGGAATATCGTCGTCAGCAAGTTTTTCAGGCGCTAGTGCCGGTTCCATGATGTAGCAGGAACGGCATTGGATCATCCGATGGCCAATCGGTGTACACCTAAGCTAGAGGAACCCATGGATCGAAGGAACTTTGTCAAAACTCTGAGCGGAATGGGAGTAGCGGCGCTGGGTGCAGAGCGAGCGGAGGCTGAGGATAAATCGGAGAAAAAGGAGTTCGTCGGAGTACTCGTTGACACTACACGCTGTGTCGGATGCCGAAGCTGCGAGCTCGCCTGCGCGGAGGCTCACGGATTCCCTGAGCCCGATTCCAGTCCAGAAGTTTTCGCAAAAGAAAGGGCGCCCTCGACGGTGCAGTGGTCTGTTGTCAATCGATTTCAGACCGAACGGGGGGAAATGTTCGCCAAAAGGCAATGCATGCACTGTAATCAGCCTGCCTGTGCGTCGGCGTGCCTTACAAAAGCGATGTTGAAGACCGAAGAGGGGCCGGTCATCTGGCGCGAAGACAAGTGTATGGGATGCCGCTTCTGTATGCTCTCCTGCCCGTTCGATGTACCGAAGTTCGAGTATGACAGTCCGATGCCGAAGATACAGAAATGCAACCTTTGCTGGGATCGCCTCGAGGAGGGTAAACGCCCGGCTTGTGTTGAGGCCTGCCCGGCTGAGGCAATCAAATTCGGAAAGCGCCGGGAGTTGATTGAGACAGGGAGAGCTCTTATAGCGAAAGAGCCGACGAAGTACGTGCACGACATCTACGGCGAGAGTGAAGCCGGAGGGACAAGCTACATGTATCTTGCCAGCGTTCCCTTTGGACAACTCGGATTTCGCACCGACTTGGAAACGATACCGTATCCGGAGCTGAGCAAAGATTATCTCTACGCCGTGCCAGTAGTCCTCACATTGTGGCCGGCGTTCCTGCTTGCCCTCAGCAATGCAACCAAGAAAGAAAGTGACCAGGAAAACCATGGAACACCAGACGGACAATAGAAATAAGCGGACTCTCCTGATAACCGAAGCCAAACGGTTCGTTAGCTTTCTCCTGAGTGAGATGAAACCGAAGGGTAAGCTGGTGACTCCGTTCAACGTGTTCGCAGCTGTTGTGCTCGCGACAACAGCGGTTCTTCTCGTGATACGGTTCACCAAGGGTCTCGCATCAACCACGAATCTTTCCCAGGATTTCCCCTGGGGAATCTGGATCGGCTTCGATGTCGTCACGGGCGTCGCATTCGCCGGCGGGGCGTATGTGGTCACGTTCATGGTCTACGTCCTTCGCCTTGAGAAGTACCATCCGATCGTGCGCATCACTGTTCTGAACGGCTTCCTGGCCTACGTGTTCTACGCCGGAGCCCTCCTGTTTGATCTGGGACGGCCGTGGAACGTGATCAATCCTATTATCGGTAATTCGTTTGGCGTGAGTTCGGTGATGTTTCTTGTGGCGTGGCACTTCATGCTGTACATGATCGCTCAATTCGTCGAATTCTCCCCTGCAATCGCCGAATGGCTGGGATGGAAGCGCATTCGAAAGTTTCTTGGTGGACTGACTCTCGGGGCCGTTATTTTTGGGATCACCCTCTCGACCTTGCATCAATCCGGCCTTGGTGCCCTGTTCTTGATGGCGAAGAGCAAGATTCATCCACTCTGGTACTCCGAGTTTATCCCAATTCTCTTCTTCGTCTCCAGCATTTTTGCCGGGTTGTCCATGGTGATTTTCGAAGGATCCATCAGCCACAAGGTATTCAGAAAACAGATCAGCCTTCAACACCATTTGGAGCACGACGAAATTGTTATCGGGCTGGCGCGAGTGTGTGCGGGGACAATGTATATCTATTTCTTCCTGAAGGTTCTTGTGTTTATCCATGGCCAGCAGTGGAATTACATCAATACGCCCATGGGGTGGTGGTTCCTTGTTGAGATTGTAGGATTTGTCCTGATTCCCGTGCGTTTGTATACTCAGGCAGTGCAATTCCGCAATCTGCCGCTAATCCGTTTTGCAGCGGCGCTGACACTTATCGGAATAGTGGTGAACAGGTTAAACGTCTCGATCATCGCCTTCAAATGGTACGCGATTGAGAGATATATACCCTCATGGATGGAACTCGAGATTACGCTGGGAGTGATCGTTGCCGAGATACTCGTGCTTCGATGGGTCGTCAACAGGATGCCGATCCTGAGCGACCCTCCAGAATGGGCGCGGCCGCGACCTGAAGTGACCAGGGAAACAAGGTTTGTCCCGAAAGAAGGAGAGGAAAAGGAATGGGTAACTATCAATATGTAGATATTTTTGCGACCAAGGGGATTGAGTATCTTTTCGTGATCGGTTTCTTGGTGACCCTGGTTGCTTTCTGGAGGTTCCTCAACAAGACAGCCGTTCCTCGCGCAGGGGGGGTGCCTCCCGCTTCGCCAGCGTCGCGACCATGGTTTCGGATCGTTGACGGCCTGTATTTCCATCAAGGCCACAGCTGGGCGCGTGTGGAAGACAAGCAGACTGTCGTCATAGGAATGGACGATTTTGCCCAGAAGCTGGTTGGCGAGATGCACACGATTAATCTCCCGAAGCTCGGAGAGCATATCCAGCAAGGGAAGAGGGCTTGGGATATCATCGTTGAGTCGAAGTCCATCCCAATGAGATCGCCGGTTAGTGGACGCGTCGTTGCCATCAACGAAGAAGTCATGGCATCCCCGAAAATGGTGAACGATGATCCTTATGAAAGAGGCTGGCTTGTGAAGGTGCGCCCCGGGGGCCTGCAGAGCGATGTAACAAATCTTCTTTCGGGCAAGTTGGCGCGCGCATGGATGGAACAAACTGTAGACGCACTACGCGCCCGCTCCAGCGGGAATCTCGGAATGGTCCTCCAGGATGGAGGGATCCCCGTCCTCGGGATTGCCAAGAATCTTTCCCGGGACCATTGGCATGAAATAGCCTCGGAATTTCTTCTCGACACTCAGAGTTTGGAGGAAACGTGAGCTTCTTGACGGAAGTGATATGACGAAGCAAGCAGTCGCTCGATTGATGCATGATAGGAGGGAGTGATGACAGAGAAGGAACACAAAGAACAAAACGTGCACGACGGCGGTGTGAGCCACCGTGCTAAACACCCGCTCATTCCTCCAGGCGAGCTCCGGTGCGTTTGGATGGAAGCCGGAATCCTTTCCTATCAGTTGTGTGAACTCGAGTTTGTATGCGAGAAATGCCCGCTGGACTTGGCTCTCCGACAGCGGTTCGCGAGCCGCGAAGCGATTCTCGGCTGCAAAGCCCCCGCGGCGTTCTCAGAGATACCGCAGAAACAGGGTGAAGGAATGCTCTACAGCCGCAAGCATGTGTGGGCGAGGTCAGAAGGAGCGAACAGGATGCGTATCGGTATCGAGCGAGGATTTGTATCTGTTCTCGTAGCGCCGAAGGCCGTGGTGTTGCCCGCGCTCGGAGAACTGATCGTACGCAACAAAGTGTGCTCTTGGATCGTCCTCGACGGCGGAACACTGCCCATCGTTTCGCCAATCGGCGGCAAAGTGATAGCGGTCAATACTCAGCTTGCAGAGAATCCTCATTCAATGTCTCTCTCCCCGTTGGGTCAGGGGTGGTTATTCGAATTGTCCGTCGATGCTGCAGGGGCAGAGGACTCAGATTTGTTTTCGGCCCCCGATGTGGCTCGCATCTATGCCGATGATGAACGACGCTTTCGGGCGATGACCGCTGCCGAGCTCGTGAAATGCAGCACTGCGGTCGGGCTGACCATGGCTGACGGCGGACGAACTCTGGACAACATCGTGGAAATGCTCGGACCCGTGAAATACTTTATGCTTGTCCGCAGTGTGTTTACGTAGGAAGAGAGAATCTTCAAAAGGTGGGCTTCAGCATCAAATCGATCATTCCCAAGGCTGGCAAGGCAAAAGGCTTTGAGTTCCCAAGATTGAATTCCTGAAAATGGCATTCGAGGCAATTGTTGTATTTTACCACACTCTTTTATGGCATAGTTTCTGCCTTTCCTTGAGGGGTGGAATGAAACTATGCGCTGGTTCAAGACTCTTAAGGGTCGTCTCCTTCTTGGTTCCTTCCTTCTCCTGATTCTCTTCGGGATCCACTCATATTTCTCCGTCCGATTCTATACCGACCAGATGATGTCGCAGGTTACGGAAAACGCTAACCACGTAAGCGATTTCATCAAAAGCTCCACGCATTACAGCATGCTGCTCAACCGGAAGGAAGACGTTTACGAGATCATCCGCACGATCGGCCGCCAGCCAGATATCAGCAGTATTCGAATTCTCAACAAGCGCGGAGAGATCACTTTTTCCACAGAGGACTCCGAGAAGGGATCGGTTGTTGACCTGAAGGCCGAAGCGTGCTTCGGATGCCATGACCAGGAGCGGCCGCTCGAATTAGTACCGGCCGGGAGCCGTTTGCGAATCTACACCAGTCCTGACGGTCGCCGCATTCTCGGATTGATTAATCCCATTCGTAACGAAAGTCAGTGCTCGAGCGCCGGCTGCCACTCCCACCCGACGGAACGGACCGTACTTGGCGTTCTCGATGTGCGGATGTCGCTTGAAAAAGTGGATGAGGCTATCACCAGCTCCCAGCAGCGGATCGTCGGCGTAGCGGTCATTCTTCTTGTCGTGGTCGCAAGTACGTCATGGTACTTCGTGTCGACGACGGTCTTGCGGCCGGTGCGGACGCTGATGGAGGCAACACACGAGGTCTCGTCCGGAAATCTTGGCCTCGAGATACCTGTGTTGCGGAACGACGAGATCGGTCAGCTTGCAGGTTCGTTCAACGCGATGACGCAATCGCTCCAGCGCGCGGAGAAGGAGAATCGTGACTGGTCGCTGACACTTGAACAGCGCGTACGAGACAAGACGTCAGAGCTTGAGAGGGTGCACCAGCGTGTGATGCAGATTGAGAAAATGGCTTCGCTTGGAAAGCTGGCAGCAACCGTAGCGCACGAACTGAACAACCCGCTCGAAGGAATTCTGACGTATGCAAAGCTCATTGGGCGGCGTCTGAAGAAACTGGAAGCGAAGTCGCCGCAAGTTCAGGAGACGATTGGCGACATTGAGCTCATTCAGCGTGAGACTGAACGCTCCGGGAATATCGTGAAGAACCTACTTCTCTTCTCGAAGAGACAGGTGGGTGAATTTGCACTCGTCCCGGTTCAACAGATTGTCGACAAAGCACGACAGCTTGTCAGACATCATTTTGCGATATCGAATGTACAGTTTGAGGCGCTCCTTCCGCCTGGGGAGGCGTCGCTGCTGTGCGACGAAAACCAGATAGAACAGGCGTTGGTGGCGTTGTTTGTAAATGCAGTTGAAGCGATGCCCGGAGGTGGGAAGATTCGCGTGGAGGCAAGCCTCAGCGCGCCCGATGGAGACCTGAGTATTGTGGTCCAGGACTCCGGAATGGGAATTGCGCCCGAGGATCTCCCACACGTGTTCGAACCGTTCTACACAACGAAAAAGGACGGACAAGGAGTCGGGCTGGGACTTTCCGTGGTTTATGGTATCGTCGAGCGGCATGGTGGCTCGATCACCGTTGATTCGACGATGGGGAACGGAACGACATTCACGATGAAGTTTGCGCGCACTCAAACCGGCGGTACGAGCAGCGGACTGCCCGAGACGCACGCTTGACCAGAGCCCGCTGCCCCCAGAGCACTGCTAGTCTTGCACGAGGACCCCTCATGAATTCAAATCCTTCGATACTGATCGTCGATGATGAACAAGTGGTGAGAGATTCTCTCTCTAAATGGTTTCGGGAGGATGGTTTTGATGTTTCGACGGCGTCGAGTGCGGCTGAGGCGCTGCAGCAGTTACAGGGAAGAAGATGGGATATCCTGTTGCTCGATATCAAAATGCCCGGTATGGATGGGATGGAACTGCAGCAGCGCGTCAAAGAAATAGACTCCAGCGCGACGATCATTTTTATCACCGCCCATGCGACGGTCGATACCGCGGTGAAAGCGCTGAAGGAAGGAGCATTTGATTACGTCACAAAACCTGTAGATCCGGACTACCTGTCGCATCTTGTGACGAATGCACTCAAACAACGTAACCTCTTCAACGAAAACCTCAAGCTGAAAGAGCAGATTTCTGAATTCAGCCGGGCGGATGAGATCGTCGGCGATTCGCCTCAGATGCACAAGGTCTACGAGCTCATTGAGACGGTCGCGAAAACCGACACAACCGTGATGATCCGGGGTGAGAGCGGGACAGGAAAAGAAATCATCGCGAGGGCGATTCATAGCAACAGCAGCCGTCGCTATTTTCCAATCGTGGCTGTTAACTGCGGTGCACTTCCGGATGGGATTCTGGAAAGCGAGCTTTTTGGACACGAACGCGGTGCTTTCACCGGCGCTCAATACCGACGGAAAGGAAAGCTCGAGCTCGCCGACGGCGGGACGCTGTTCCTCGATGAAGTGGGCAATATCGATGTTAAGACCCAAATGGATCTCCTGAGAGTCATCGAGACAAAGCAATTCACGCGTGTCGGAGGGAACGACATCATCAAAGTCGATTTCAGAGTCATATGCGCCACCAACAAGGATCTCGAGAAAGCAGTTGCCGATGGATCCTTCCGTGAAGATCTCTACTATCGGCTGAATGTTTTTACGATATTCATACCTCCGCTTCGTGAACGAAAAGGTGATATACCTTTGCTTGCGAATTACTTTGTGCAGAAATACGCGCGGACAATGGGGAAATCAATTACCTCGCTCTCTCCTGAAGCGATGGATACGATTGTCCGATATAACTGGCCGGGCAATGTGAGGGAACTGGAGAACGCTATCGAGCGCGCAATGGTCGTTGGCAAACCTCCGGTGATTAGGCCCGAAGATCTCCCGTATCAGTTGACCGAAAGAAATCACGTCCTTCCTGCCGGGTCGCTTGCCATGGTCGAGAAAGGGCACATCGTGTCGATATTGGAGCAGAACAAGTGGAATATCTCTCGCTCTGCTGAAATTCTCCAAATCGACAGGGTCACGCTTTACAACAAGATCGAGAAATACGGACTGAAAAAACCTAGCGCAGGATAAGACAGCCGCGTGGCTTCCGCCATCAATATCCTGAACGCCTCGAAGCTGGAGGATAGCCGGCTTGGGGAGCTCTCGCAGGCTGTCGGTCGGGTATTTGGGATTCGGACGTATGTGACTTCAGCCAATCTCAATCTCGATAAGGCGTTTGACGCTTCCAGAGGCCAGTGCAATTCCACGGCGCTGCTTGCGGAACTTCTGAACTCCTACAAACAATCCGACGAAAAAAGGATTGCCATCGTCGGAATTGACCTCTTCATCCCTGTTCTCACATTCGTCTTTGGGGAAGCTCAACTGAACGGCATTGCCGCCGTCGTTTCGACGGTTCGTCTGGCAAATCCGTTTTACGGTCTGCTGCCGAATGAAGATATTGACTTCGGAAGACTAGAAAAGGAGGTCGTTCACGAACTCGGGCACACATTCGGGCTCTATCACTGCCATCAATTCGAATGCGTCATGAGGTCTTCGACTTACGTCGAGGAAATCGATCTCAAACGACTCAACCCCTGTAATCGTTGCTCAGAACTGCTCAAAGTGGCGATGTTGAATAAATAAACAGTCCTCTTGGCGGAATCAAGAAAGGATCTAAAAGCGGTTCTCATTTTCGATAATGCCTTTGATTCTGAATTTAGGATATCGCACTCTGTTAATCGTTTGAGCCTCTGGGAGCATTGGCACATTAGTTGTCGAGAAATCTCAGCAAATCGGCATAAGTATCAGCGAATGAGTGTCCAAATACTCTGAAGATGAAAGGGATCTCTCCTTATGATCCGAGGTAATGTGATAATCGCTCATGAAATCTGTAAGGGGTGTGAGCTCTGCATTGCAGCTTGTCCCCAGGAAAGTCTCGGACTCTCCGAAAAAATCAATCTGAAAGGTTATCGATATGCCGTACTTGTCCAGGACAATTGCACGGGCTGCATCAACTGCGCTCTCGTTTGTCCCGATGCTGCCATCACCGTCTACCGCGAAAAGAAACACGCCAAAGGAGCGGCTGCCGACGCAATAACGGCGTGAAGCTCCCCGGATGTCATCTCTCAAACAACGACAAGAAAAGCTATGTCAACCAACGATGAGATTTCTGAAGTACGAATCATGAAGGGGAACGAAGCGCTCGCCGAGGCCGCCTTCAGGGCGGGCATGCAGGCGTACTTCGGCTACCCGATCACTCCCCAGTCCGAGGTAATCGAATATCTGATGAAAGAGCAGCCCAAGCATGACTGCGTCGTCTTGCAGGCGGAGAGCGAGATTGCGGCGATCAACATGGTGTTTGGGGCTGCAGGGGCGGGAGCACGCGTAATGATATCTTCCTCAAGTCCAGGCATCAGCCTGATGATGGAGGGCATCTCCTATATGACGTCGGCTGAGTTGCCATGCCTTATTGTGAACGTGCAACGAGGCGGTCCGGGTCTCGGCACCATTCAGCCGTCGCAGGGCGATTATTTCCAGGCCACCAAGGGAGGGGGGCATGGAGATTACCGTCTGATTGTTCTCGCTCCCGCGTCGGTCCAGGAAATGGCGGATTTCGTGTTCGAAGGATTCAGGCTTTCAGAGAAGTACAGGAATCCTGCGATGATACTGGCTGACGGAGCGTTGGGGCAAATGATGGAAAAACTGACACTCCCGCCGGCTGGCTCGCTGCCATACGTTGACAAGCCATGGGCGACCACCGGGAAGCCCGCAGGGAAGGATCGGAGGATCATCACATCGCTTTTCATACAACCGGAGAAAATGGAACAGGTGAATCTTCATCTCCAGGAAAAATATCGTCAGATCCAGGCGGAGGAGGTCCGGTTCGAAGAGTACGGCGTCGAAGACGCTGATATCGTCCTTGTCGCCTTCGGACTTGTTGCCCGTATCTGCCAAAAGACGATGCAGCTGGCCCGGAAGAAAGGACTGCGGGTCGGCATACTTCGGCCGATCACCCTGTTTCCGTTCCCGTCGCAGCGAATCGCGGAGCTGGCTCCGAAGCTCGAGGCCATCGTAACCGTCGAGATGAACGCAGGTCAGATGCTCGAAGACGTGCGGCTTGCAGTGGAGGGCCGGTGCCCTGTTCATTTCAAAGGAAGAATGGGAGGCATGATTCCCTCTCCGGATGAAGTTCTGGAAGCCGTCGAGGCGATTGCAGAGAAACGCAACTTTGAACTGTCAAGGTGATTCTATGGAAATTCCACCTCTCACAAATGGTTTTGAACTTGTCTACAAGAAACCTCGGACGCTGACAGAGACTCCGATGCACTATTGCCCCGGCTGCGGCCACGGTGTGGTGCACAGAGTGCTGATGGAAGTCGTGGACGAGATGGGGATACAGGACAAGACAATCGGCGTCGCACCTGTTGGATGTTCGGTATTCGCGTACGACTATATGAACGTTGATATGCAGGAAGCAGCACACGGAAGAGCATCCGCTGCCGCTACTGGAATCAAGAGAGTTTTGCCGGATCGTTTTGTGTTCTCGTACCAGGGAGATGGCGACCTCGCTGCGATAGGTACAGCTGAGACAATCCACGTGGTCAACCGCGGTGAGAACATCCTGATGCTCTTCATCAATAATGCGGTCTATGGGATGACCGGCGGTCAGATGGCACCGACGACGCTTCTCGGCATGAAGACCACAACCTCGCCGTTCGGGCGTGAGTCCGGGCTCGCGGGCCATCCTCTCAAAATTACAAATCTGCTCGCACAGCTTCCGGGCGCATACTATGTTACGCGCCAGGCGGTGCACACCGCAGCGGCCGTTCGCAAGCTGAAGAAAGCCATTCAGTTGGGATTCCAGTACCAATCATTGAAGAAGGGAACGTGCTTCATTGAAGTTGTATCGAATTGCCCCTCGGGCTGGAAAATGACCCCGACGGATTCAAACAAGTGGCTCGAAGAAAACATGTTACCCATGTATCCGCTCGGCGATCTCAAGACACCGGCGCGATCAATGAATTAGGCAGGTAAGACCTATGATAACGACTCAGGAAATAATCATTGCCGGATTCGGCGGTCAGGGCGTGCTCTCCATGGGCCAGCTGCTCGTCTATGCGGCAATGCTCGAAAACAAGGAAATCAGCTGGATGCCGTCATACGGCCCGGAGATGCGGGGCGGCACCGCCAACTGTATTGTCATTGTCTCGGACGCGAAGATCAGTTCACCGATCTTGTCGAAATTTGACTCTGCACTGATCTTGAACCAGCCGTCCATGGACAAATTCGCAGACAAAGTCCACCCCGGAGGGCTGCTGATCTATGAGCGTTCGACGATCATCCATCCGCCGACGCGTACGGACATAGAGATCTTGAACATCCCGGCAGTTGAAGAAGCGCACCGTCTGGGCAGCAAGCAGGTGGCAAACGTGGTCCTGCTCGGGGCCTATCTGGAGCGGCGTCCTGTCGTGAAGCCGGAAAACGTCGTTCTGGCATTAAGCAAAGTGCTGCCAAAGCACCGCCAACACCTGTTGCCGGTGAATGAAAACGCTCTTGTCCGCGGGAAAGAACTGGCGATGGAAGCGATGGCAGAACCGTCAACGCGATGAGAGTTGAGGCTTAGCAAAGGAGGAAGGCAGATATGGACGAGAAAAGTGTCCGTTGCGCGCACGCATGCCGCAATACCTGTGCGATGCTGTCGGAGGCATTGAGGGAAGAAAGCGAAATGGTGCTGTTCTATGAGCGTCTTCGCCAGGAATGCAATTATCCCGACGTGCACCTCATGCTTCAGGAGCTCATCGAACAGAGGAGCCGATCGGTACTGATGATCAACCAAAAATTGAACGAGCTTCGGGCAAGGGGTGAGATCCTCGACGGAGTCATATCGAGCTACAATTCAGCAAGCGCATGATCTGTTGCCGCGTGAACGAGCGGCATCCCAGAGCATACTCGCACAGAAAAGGAACCTATGAGCGTCTTATTCAGCAGACAATGTGAATATGCATTACAGGCGGTACTCTACCTTGCTCTCAAACCGGAAGGTGTGAAGACTTCCATCCGTGATCTTGCCAAGCGGATTCAAATCCCGCACCATTTCCTTGCGAAGATCCTTCAGCAACTCGTTTACAAAGGGATGCTCGTGTCGCAAAAGGGACCGGCGGGAGGATTCGCGCTGGCCAAGCAGCCCAAAGCGATTACGCTGTACAATATCGTTGAAGCGATCGATGGCGTTGAATTTACGACGAACTGTCTGCTCGGTTTCCCTGAGTGCTCGGGCAAGAACCCATGTGCGGTCCATGACACGTGGGGGAGCATGCGCGACGAGCTGAAGAGTGTGTTGATGAACAAAAACGTCGCTCAGATGGCAAAAGAAATGAGGAAGCCGGAGTACAAAGCAATCAGTGGTTAGTCTGCGGCACCAAGGGAGGGAGGCTGCAGCGAAAAGCCCCCGCCGACATTGTCGAGCGGGGGCTTTTTGTTTCTGGGTCGGTTGACCAGGGTATGGCGATAGTCAAAAGGCGCGGCCGGTTCGCTCGATCAGGAGCTTCCGTGTGTAGGGGATGAGCCCTCCTGCGTCGATAATCGCCTGACGCGCACTTGGCAGCGGGATAACTGAAAACCTCTTGCCTGACGATTTGTTGATGATCTCAAGCTCTGTGATCTCGAGTTCATCTCCCTCCGATGCCTCGACGTCCGGGCAAACAACCGTCCGCAGTCCAAGGTTGATCCCGTTCTGAAGGAAGATTCTCGCAAACCCGCGGGCAACGATGGTGAGCTGATGGCCTTTGAGGGTGGAGACGGCCTGCTCCCGCGAGGAGCCGCAGCCAAAGTTGTGACCGCCCACGATGATGCTTCCGGGAGCAATTTGATTTCCCCTCAAGGCAGCATTGAATTCGGTCAGATCGGCAAACGCGTATTGCGGTGTCTCCGTTGGAAGCACAGTTGCCATAAACCTCCCGGGATAGATGACGTCCGTCGAGATATCGTCGGCAAGCTTGAGAACAACTTGTCCCATGTTATTGCGCTCCTTTCCGCGGATGCGCGATGTACCCTTTGAGCGCCGAAGCGGCAGCGACGGCCGGAGAGCTCAAGAACACTTGCGAATTGGGATTTCCCATGCGGCCTTTGAAATTACGGTTGGTGGTCGAGAGAGCAGTCTCGCCGTCTCCAAGCGCACCCTCATGGATTCCCAGGCAGGGGCCGCAGCCAGGATTCATGACGACGGCTCCGGACGACATCAACGTGCCAAGATATCCTTTTGCCAGGGCCTGCGAGTAGATTCTGCCTGAAGCCGGGAACACCAGCATACGAACGTGGTCCGCGATCTTTTTCCCCTTAAGAATGGATGCTGCCACTGCCAGATCGTCCAGCCTTCCATTCGTGCACGAACCAATGACAACCTGGTTTATTCTGGTTCCGGCGACGTCCTTGATGGGTTTGACGTTATCGACGGTGTGCGGACAGGCGATTTGAGGCTCAAGCTTTGAGACGCTGATCTCGATGACCTGATCATAGACCGCATCACGGTCAGGAGTCACAAGGTCGATCCTTCCTTTGACCCCCGCCTCCGAGCGAAGGTAGCGGACAGTTTCCTTGTCAGCAGGGATAATCCCCGCTGTCGCACCTGCCTCGACGGACATATTGCAGATGACCAGCCGGCCCGATGTTCGCATCAAGCGGATGGCAGGTCCATGGAATTCTATCGCTTTGAAATTAGCTCCCTGTGCAGTCAGGCGGCCGATGAGGTGAAGGATGAGGTCCTTCGGTCCAACGAACTTCTTGAATGTCCCCTTGACGACGACTTTGATTGTCGCAGGCACCTCGATGTTCAGCGCTGTGCCGAGCGCCCATACGCTCGCCATTTCGGTTGCGCCGATCCCGAAGGCAAACGCTCCAAGCGCTCCATGGCTCGTTGTGTGCGAATCTGTTCCCACGACGACGGATCCCGGGCGCACGTACCCATTCTCCGGAAGAATCTGGTGGCAGATGCCGCCAACATCGCCTCTGATGTCGTGGAACTTTCCGATCCCCTGCGAGAGCACGAATTCGCGAACCTTCTTCTGATTCGTTGCCGTCTTCGGCGATTCGGCCGGAACCCGATGATCGAAGATGATCGAAACCCTTGACGGATTCCAGATCTTCGGCTGCAGATTCGTGCCTTGATAGATCTCGAGAAATTGATTGATGACGAGGGCGGCATTTTCGTGTGACATCGCCAGGTCAACCTTCGGCTCGACAACATCGCCGGCCTTCACAACGTTGCGGCAGCTCGCCCGGGCCAGGATCTTTTCTGCAACGGTCATGCCCATCGTACGTCTCCTTCGTTAGATGATCTTCGCTTCTTTCAAATCCCGTATCTCAGGTTCGGAGCACCCTATTCCCCTGAGCACTTCACGCGTGTGTTGGCCGAGTGTGGGAGGGGGGGCATCAACGCTGCCGGGAGTTTTTGAGAATTTGGCAGTCAGATTGAAGAGCTTGAGGGCTCCGATACCTTCAATGTACACCGTCCCGAATGTGCTTCGGTGCTCGATCTGTTCCTGGTTTACGGCCGCGGCCAGATCAAGAATCGCTCCCGATGGGACGTCTCTTTTGTTCAGGGCATTCACCCAAAATGATGTCTCGCGCTGAGTGAGTTTTGCTTCAAGAAGGGGAGTCAGTTCTTTCCTGTTTTTCTTCCTGGCATCGCGTTCCTGGAAACGCACATCCGTTTTCAACTCTGGCACAGCCAGAACGTCTGCCACTGCTTCCCATTGCTCTTGTTTGTTGGCCGCGATGTTGATGAAGCCGTCCTTTGTGCGGAATGTGCCGGAGGGCGCAGCCGTAAAATTGTCATTCCCCATCTTGACGGGCTGCTGTCCGCCGATCATGAGATTTGCCACAACCCACCCCATCAGCGGCATAATGGAATCAAGAAGGGCAACATCAATGAACTGTCCTTCCCCCGTCTTCTGGCGATGGTAGAGAGCACTCATGATCGCAAAGGCCGCATTGAGTCCTCCGACGGTATCGCAAACCGGAAACCCTGCTCGTAACGGATTGAGGCGCTCGTCGCCGTTGATGGCCATCTCACCGCTGAGACCCTGAATAATCTGATCGTAGGCCGGTTTCAATGCGTCCGGTCCCGTCTGTCCAAACCCGCTGATGGCGCAATAGACGAGCCGGGGATTGATGGTGCTGAGGACTTCGTAGGAGAGCCCAAGCCGCGCCATGACATCCGGCCTGAAGTTCTCGACGACCACATCGGCGGTGGCGACGAGTCGCTTGAAAATCTCTTTTCCCTCGGGAGCCTTGAGGTTCAGCGTCATCGATTTCTTGTTCGCGTTCTGTGCAAGAAAGCTGGTGCCCATCAGCTTCCGATTGTATTCGGGTACGCACCCGAGCTTCCGCGCGAGATCGCCGTCTGAAGGGTTCTCAATCTTGATGACCTCGGCGCCGGTCAATGCCAGGTGCAGAGTGGCAAAAGGGCCGGAGAGGACGTTCGTGAGGTCAAGGACTCGTATGCCTTCGAGGAGTTTCATAGTGGTTGACATTTGTAAGTAATCACAGTTGTAACTCTAGGAGCGGAAAGTATCACCGAGCGGTCCGGTTTTGTACAGCAGGCCGGGTAAGTCCCGACCGAAAAAGGTGGAAAGGTCTTTCGCTACGACAATCAGTTTCTTCACGTCGATGTCAGTGCGTTCCCCGGTTCGCTGGAGTGAGTGAACAAAGTCCTCTGTGCATACGTTGCCCGCGGCGACTTTCGTGAACGGGCATCCGCCCAGGCCGCCACTGGAAGTCTCAAACGTATGCAGCCCGGATTCCAGGGCCGCGTAACAATTGGCCAGTCCGAGGCCGTATGTATTGTGGAAATGGCCCGTCCATTCGATCTGTGAATTCAGTTTGAAGAGTTCATCGAGCATCTCCTTCACCTGCGCCGGATGCGCATGACCCGCGGTGTCTGCAAGGCTGAGATTGCTGAGACCTCCGTCAAGGTACCTTCTGACGATGGAGAGCACGCGCTCCAGCGGGATCGGACCTTCAAAGCCACAGCCAAATGCCGACTGAACTGACACCTGAACTTTTTTACCGCTGCGGAGGACCTCCTGAGCCATCGGGATAATGCGGTTCATGGCTTCACCGGTCGACATGCCGGTGTTTTTCCTGCTGTGCGTTTCGCTCGCTGAGACACCCATGCAGAACATCTCGACGCCGCACGAATATCCGCGTTCCATTCCCTTTTCGTTAAGCACGAGCCCTGAAAGAAGAACACCTGCGGGCTTGCGCCCCGAGGCGCTGAAATGTGAAAACAACCTGTCGGTATCCGCCATCTGAGGGATCTTCTCGGGATGGACAAAGGAGCCCAGCTGCAGAATGTCAATGCCGCTTTCCATCAGCGATTCCGCCCAGCGGACTTTGTGCTCGAACGGGGCGGACTGCCTTTCCATCTGCAGGCCGTCCCGCAATCCGACTTCGTGAAGAACGATAGGTATCATAGAATGTGTTTGATCAGGATGATGTCCGCCGGAAGCTAAGGTAAGTGTGCCGCTATCGCTTTTGCCATATCGGTGGTACTATGACTGCCGTGCATGTCGTAAGTTCGGACGTTGCCTTCCTTGATCACCGCGGCGACGGCCGCTTCGAGTGAAATGCCCATCTGTGTTTCCCCGAGCCAATCGAGCATCATTTTCGCTGCAAGAACTGTTGCGATGGGATTGACCTTGTCCATCCCGGCATACTTCGGGGCTGAGCCGTGCGATGGCTCAAACACCGCAAGTTTCTGACCAATATTGCCTGAACAGCCGAAGCCGAGGCCGCCCACCATTTGTGCGCAGAGATCGGAGATGATGTCGCCGTACAGATTCGGTGCGACGAGGACATCGTAGTTGAAGGGATTCTTCAGCAGCCACATGGTCATGGCGTCGACATTGGCGTCGTCCATCTGGATTTCCGGGTACTGTTTCGCGACAGCCTTCGCAGCATCGAAGAAAATGCCGTCGCTGGCCCGGACCACGTTGGCTTTGTGGACGACGGTGACTTTCTTTCGCTTGAACTTTCGCGCGAACTCGAATGCAGATCGAACGAGACGTTCGGATCCATGGAAGGTGTTGATCTTGCAGGAGATGGCGTATTGATCGTGAGGGAGGCGAGAGAAAGGCTCAAAGGGTTTCGAAAGCCGCTCGAGCGTCTCAGCCAGTTCGGCCGGAACCGGCGAGAATTCGACTCCGGAATACAAGTCCTCCGTGTTCTCACGAAACACAACAAGATCGATCGCTTCTTTGAAGTTCAACGGATTGCCAGCGTACGCCTTGCAGGGTCGAAGGCAGATGTAAAGGTCAAACAACTGGCGCATCCGGACGATGGGGGACCGGTAGGTAAGACCTTTCGATTGGAGTGAGGGAGAGAGCTCTTTCTGAGAGTCCTTGATTGGCTTAGAGGTAATGGCACCGAAGAGCGCGGCGTCGACGTTATGCAGCAAGTCGATGGTTCGGCGCGGCAGCGCATCGCCTTCAGCACACCAGAAATCCCAACCTATATCACCATGAACATACTCAGCGTCAAGACCAACTTTGTCAAGAACGATCTTCGTGGCTTTCAGGACATCGACCCCAATTCCATCGCCTGGAAGCCATGCAATTCTGTATTTTGGCATATCATCTCCGATAGTCTAATTGATCATAAATCTCAGAGTACAGATTTCGCTTAAAAAGGAGTCAACGCTCGTGCCAGAGTTAGCTCAGACAGTTAACTTGTTGAAGCCCCAATATACTAACAGAAATCCGTCGGACCGTGCTTTTTGGCAGGACTCTCGATGGCCCTTTCCCAAAAACGATAATCCTCTGGATTCGGAGTCGAACTTTCCACTTTTGGGGAACGCTCTTACCAGCGATGAGAACCTGTTTTTGCTTGACAATCACGGGAATTGGCTGTAATATCAGACTAAAGAGTCTGATATACGGGGACATTTCGTGCCAAAGGGAATTGATCGCGTTCCGCTTGTGGCATAAGGAAAAAAGGTTTTGGGAAATAGTGTCGAGAAGCCATGAATACGCCTGGATATGAAGATGTGACAGCGGAAGAAGTTGCTGGTTCAGTCGCGATATCCGACATCCAGACCTTACGAGCGGGTCGGGGAACCACAACGCGGGGATTGCGGAAGGGGATCCGGTCGATTCCCCCTGAGCAACGCCGAGCACGAAAAATACCTTCATCGAAACTCCAGTGGTACGATCGTTTCATGTGGAAACTCAGCAATGATTCCCAGTCGCTCCGCACGATGATCCAATTCAGCTTCGTGCTGCTTTGTCTCTGGATCGGGATCGAATTTCACCTCTTTATGCGCTGGGGACTAACGGCCGGGGGCTCAGCGTACGTGACGCGACCGCCGGGTGTTGAAGGATTCCTGCCGATCAGCGGCCTGATCAGCCTGAAATACTGGATCGAAGGGGGTATTGTCAACACCGTTCATCCGTCCGGCATGTTCATCCTGCTCGCAATACTTGCGAGCGGCCTGCTCCTGAAGAAAGCGTTTTGCAGCTGGTTGTGTCCCGTTGGCACTCTCAGCGAATCTCTCTGGATGCTGGGAGAAAAGTTGTTTGGCCGTAATCTTCGTATTAACAGATGGATTGACTATCCGCTTCGCTCTCTCAAGTACTTGCTGCTGTTCTTCTTCGTGAATGCCATCGCCCAAATGGATGTACCGGCCCTGAGGAGTTTCATCGAGAGCCCGTACAATAAGATGGCCGACGCGAAAATGTATCTCTTCTTCGCGAACATTTCTTCCTTTGCCTTCTGGACAGTGATCGTCCTGGTCCTGCTCTCCGTCGTTGTGAAGAACTTTTGGTGCCGCTATCTGTGCCCCTACGGAGCCTTACTCGGAGCGATGAGTATCTTGAGCCCCCTGAAGATCACAAGGCAGCAGAAGAGTTGCATTGATTGTGAGTTGTGCACGAAGGCGTGCCCGTCAGCGATCAAGGTCCATAAGGCTGTGCGGGTGTGGAGTGATGAATGCACGGCGTGCTACAAATGTGTTGAGGCGTGCCCGGTCAAGAACACGCTGGATGTACGTCTCAGGACCGACGCTCGTCCTGTTCCCGGGTGGGTTTTCGGAAGTCTCGTCGTGGGAGTGTTCGTCGCCGTGACGGGGCTTGCGATGCTCGCGGGATTGTGGCAAAACAGCATGGGGAAAGAGGAGTACTTGCACCGGTTTCAGGAACTCAATACACAGGCATACGAGCACTTCGGGTCAGGAGGGACGACTGATGCATCCGGTCGATAAATCCTCTTCCTCGGGCATTCATGCCGTGGACAAGTTCTATGACATCCTCGCGCGGCAGTACGATGCGATGACCGGCTTCGAGAAGCGGTTTGAGAAAGAAAGTCCGGCATTTCGAAGACTTGTTGATCGTTATGGCATCAAGAGCGCTCTCGATGCCGGAAGCGGGTCAGGATTCCACTCCATCGTTCTCGCGCAGCTTGGTGTCGATGTCACAGCGCTGGACTTGTCAGCGGAGATGGTGCGGCTGACAGAGGCGAACGCCCGAAAGTACAAGGTTCCGGTAAGGCTCTTCAGGGGTTCTTTTCGGGAAGCGCCCGCGGATTGGCGCGAAAGTTTTGACGCTGTCTTTGTCATGGGGAATTCGCTGCCTCACTTGCTATCGCGAGATGAGTTGCACGATGCTCTGAGGCAATTAATTGTCGTGCTTCGGCCCCGAGGGATTCTGGTTGCCCAATGTCTGAACTATGAGAGAATACTGGCCCGGAAGGACCACATCCTGAACACGAGAGAGGTGAACGGTGTGGTTATCAGGCGAGAATACGAGTATGACTCCGATGGGATACGTTTCTCCATAGTTACTCAGGAGGGTGGGCATGCGGGGAAGGCGGAGAAACGAGAAACAGTCCGGCTCAGACCGATTCTGCAAAGTGAACTCATGCAACTTCTGGCAGGACTCGGTGCCGAGACTGAATCATTCGGGAATATCTTCCTCGAATCCTTTCAACCATCCACATCGACAGATCTAGTCGTGATCGCAACAAAGAAACAGGCTTAAAGTCCTCAGTTTCCGTGAGCTTATCGCCCGAAGTGATCGGCCCCCCCGCGGGGACCGTTCTGACAGCGTCCCCAGAGCCGATTGCAGGCCTGCCCTTACCCTCCTTTAGTCCACGTTGACCCGAATTTCACCCAGAATCTCAAGAATTCCCTCATCCTTTCTCTCGAGCGAACTTTGCAGGATTGGTTCTAATTGTTATATTGTTGTTGAATAACCTAGGAAATATGCCTCCTCTCGCAATTATATGCGGATGTGAGGTATTCGATTTTGCCCTGGTTGGTCCCTAGGCTGCACATCAGGAACTTTTATTGTTGGAAGGATCTACGATGTCCCATCCCAAGAGAGGCACATTTTCATCTTCTCTTGTGCTGACTGCCTTTCTTACCGCGGCGGTCGTGCCTGCGATTGTCGCCATTGTCACCGCTGCTGCCGGCGGAGATGTCACACTCACCGTCTCTGTCGCTTCGGTTCTACTCATTGTCACTGGAGTCGCCGGATTCCGACTCATCGCCCGGGAAAACAATTCGGTGCCCGAACAACCCCAGGTGAATCATGAACTCCGGGATCTTTCTCCCGAATTCCTCACTTCATATCCGACCGTCGACGATATCATACTGCTCATTGCCCGTGACGGGACGATCGTCAGTGCGAATGAGGGAGCATCTGCCGCCTATGGGTACTCGAAACATGAACTGGAGAAAATGAACATTCGCGACATTCGCGCTCCCGAGTCTCTCGGAGATCTCGAAAAACAGATGGCCGCGATCGCTGACCAGGGCAGGATGAGATTCGAAACGTCTCATCGCCGCAGAGACGGAAAGACCTTCCCTGTCGAGACCAGCTCACGTTTTATCGAAGTTGAAGGCCAGCGCTATTTCCTCGCAATCATCCGTGATATCACCGATCGGAAGAATGCCGAACAGCGGCTCACCCGCGTGAGAGACGGGTTCCTCTCGTTCGGGGCCGATCCCGTGAAGAATATCAACGCCCTGGTCGAGCTTTGCGGCAGAATGATGGGCGGCACTTCCGCACTCTACAGCCGGCTGGACGGAGAGTTGCTCTGCGTCATCGGTCATTGGAACATGCCGCCTCACTTCAAGGAGGAAGACGTCGCCGAGGGTCACCTTTGCTTCGACCTGATCAAACGAGGCAGGGAGGATTTGATGGTCCTTCGGGACCTTCCATCCTCCCATTACTTTCACAGCGATCCTAATGTCAAGACGTACGGGCTCAAAACGTACATAGGACATGCGGTCCGTTTCGGTCAGGAGAAGATCGGATCACTCTGCGTTGTATTCCAGCGTGACGTGAATCCGACCGACGAGGATCGAAAACTACTGGGTATTCTGGCCGCGGCGATTGGTATCGAGGAAAATAGAAGGCACAAGGAGCAGGCACTCAAAGAGAGTGAAGATCGGTACCGCCATCTCGTTGAATTCTCACCGGACGCCATTGCCGTTCATATCGGCGGGCGATTTGTCTTCGTCAACAGAGCGGGAATCACACTCATCGGGGCAAAAGACCCGAGCGAACTTATCGGTAAGCCGATACTCGACATCGTGCATCCGGATTATCATGACGTTGTCCGGCTCAGACTACGCGAGCAGTCCGGTGGATCTCCCGGACAGCCCTTCATCGAAGAGAAATTTGTGCGGTTGGATGGGACGCCCGTCGACGTCGAAGTTGCCTCGACGCCGATCATGTACCAGGGAAAACAAGCAACGCTGGTGGTTGCGCGTGACCTTCGGGACAGGAAACAAGCGCAGGAAGAATTGATCAAACTCCGGAAGGCCGTTGAGTCGTCGGGCGAGATCATCTTTACCACAGACACCGATGGCACCTTCACGTTTGTTAATCCTGAGTTCACAAGAGTCTACGGATATTCGGCTGAGGAAGTCGTGGGCAAGGTAACTCCCAGGATTCTCAAAGGCGGCACCCTGGATCAGTCGAGCTACGAGTACTTCTGGGAGGCTCTGTTGCTGCGAAGGGTGCACAAAGGAGAATTGACAAACCGGACAAAAGACGGACGCTTGATCACGGTTGAAGGATCTGCGAGCCCGATCATGGGAGATGCTGACAGCATCGTCGGATTCCTTGCGATCCAGCGGGACGTTTCGGAGCGCAAACGAGTCGAGGACGCCCTGAGGCAATCCGAAGCGAGTTACCGCGAGCTCTTTAACAGTGTTGAAGATGCGATCTACATACAGGACCGGGATGGGAATTTTCTGGATGTGAACCAGGGCGCGGTGAACATGTACGGTTATCCCAGAGATTTTTTCGTTGGCAAGAATCCTGTAGACCTGGGAGCGCCGGGAATGAATGATCTGGAAAGAACAATGGAGGCTGTACGGCGGACATTCGCCGGGGAACCTCAGCGATTCGAATGGTGGGGCAGGCGCAAAAACGGTGAGATATTTCCTAAGGAAGTGCGCCTTAATCGTAGTATGTATCTCGGCCAGGAGGTGGTGGTGGCTCTGGCGCAGGACATCACTGAGCGGCGAGCCAGCGTGCAAAGACTGACGGAGAGCGAAGAGAAATTCCGGACGCTCTCGGAACAGTCTCCAAACATGATCTACATCAACAAGGGCGGCAAAGTCGTCTATGTGAACCAGCGATGCGTGGAATTGATGGGTTACTCCAAGCAGGAATTCTATGCTCCGGGGTTCAGCTTTCTCAGCCTCATTACGCCGGAGCACGTCTCGATCGTGAAGAAGAACTTAGCCCGTCACATGGCCGGCGAGGAGATCGAGCCTTATGAATATGTGCTCTTGACGAAAGACCGACAGCGCATCGTCGGGATCCATACGACGAAGCTCATCAACTTCGAAGGGGGGGGCGCAATTCTTGGTATCGTCACTGACGTGACACAAAGCCGGCTTGCAGAACTCGAATTGCGGAAACTGCACCAGGCGGTCGAGCAGAGTCCGTCAGCCATCGTCATTACGGACACGGAGGGCAGGATCGAGTATGTCAATCGGAAATTCACGGAGGTGACCGGGTTTACCGCCGGAGAAGCCATCGGACGCAATCCGAACATCCTGAAGTCGGGCCATACCCCCTCGGAGGAGTATGCCAAGCTCTGGGAGACGGTTCTTTCCGGAAAAGAATGGAGAGGCGAGTTCCGTAACAAGAAGAAGAATGGCGAGCTCTTTTGGGAACTCGCATCGATCTCGCCGATCAGGGATTCTTCCGGCACGATCACCCATCTGCTGGCGGTCAAAGAGGACATTACGGAAAGGAAAGCGCTCGAGCAGCAGCTGTGGCAGGCACAGAAAATGGAGAGCATCGGAACTCTCGCGAGCGGCATCGCCCACGACTTCAACAATATTCTTGGGATCATCGTCGGCTATGCAAGCCTTCTCGATCAGAAACAGAATGATCCGGTGCGAAGATCGGCCTACCTCGAAGCGATTGTGAAGGCGGTGGAACGGGGGGCGGGGCTGGTTCGTCAGATCCTCACATTCGCACGCAAGAGCGATTTCACTCTCGAGAAGGTGAATGTGAATTCGCTTATCGAGGAGCTCTTGAAGATGCTCGGCGAGACCTTCCCCAGGACCGTCACGATTACCATGCAATTGGAAGCCGCATTGCCGCTCCTCGCAGTGGATCGAACACAGCTGCACCAGGCACTGCTCAATCTCTGTGTGAATGCGAGAGATGCCATGGGGGAGCGGGGATCATTAACGCTGTCGACCCGTCTCGTCGAAGGTTCAGATTTGGCGCTTCGGTTCGCTGGTGCAGCCGGCAGATCCTTCGTTGAAGTTGCCGTGTCGGACACCGGTTCGGGAATAGACGATATCACCAAGAGCCGGATCTTCGAACCGTTCTTCACAACGAAGGAGGTAGGTAAAGGGACCGGATTGGGACTTTCCGTGGTCTTTGGCGTGGTTCAGGAACACCAGGGATTTGTCGATGCCCAGAGTGAAATTGGCAAAGGATCCACATTCAGAATCTGGCTCCCTGTGCCGGAGAGCATCAGCAATACCAGAGAACTGTCGAGTCAGACTTCGGAGGATGTCCCTGGAGGGTCGGAGACCATCCTGCTCGTGGAAGATGAAGAACTCTTGCTCAATCTCGTGGCGTCCGTTCTCGAAGAGAAAGGTTACACTGTTCTTCTCGCGCGGGATGGCGAGGAGGCTGTGCGCGTTCACAGGGAGAATCTGGGCAAGATCGATTTTGTCATCACAGACATCGGGCTTCCGAAACTTGATGGATGGGAGGCGAGTCAGCGAATGAAGCAGATCGATGCAAAGCTCAAAGTGTTTGTAGCGAGCGGTTACCTGGATCCCGTCCTTAAGTCGGAGATGTTGAAAGCGGGATCTGTCGTTCTACTTCGTAAACCGTACAGTCCCAACGAAATACTGCGCAGTCTGAGGAGAGCGCTCGAGGATAGGTAACGTGAGTTCCAGAGAGTGTCTGGCCAAGATCAGAAAAGCGGAAAAAAAATTCGGTGCACCGCTAAAGTATTATCTGGCCATATGTTACAGACGACACAAATTATTGTGGACCGGAACAAAGATGCGCACTGCTGTGTTAGGTAAACAGAGCCCGCTCTTTGTTCCTACCTTGGGCGGGTTTCATAACAACCTCCCTGGCCCCGACGCTCACGGTGCGCGTCGGGGTTTTTTATGCCTGCGCCGACTGCAAGAACACCGTCGGTCGGTTCTTCACAGCCCAATTCTCGTCGCTGACTTCCATCATCCTCTGAGATCGAGAAGAGAGGCGATCAACGCTCTGAGCTCCACTCCTGTAAGTGTCCTTGATCCGCCGGGCTGCAATCCCCGGAGACTGAGAGGACCGAACGTCGATCGGACCAGCCTCAGGGTGGGGTGCCCGACGGCCGCAGTCATTTTTCGCACCTGTCTGTTCCTGCCTTCTCTCAGTCTGATTTCGATCCAGGCCGTTGGAACGTTTTTCCTGAATCGGATGGAAACCGGACGGGGTGGAAGATCGGGGGCTTCTTCCAGCAGACGGACAAACGCTTCCTTCGTGCGGCGTCCTTCAAGAACTACACCAGTGCGAAGTTCCGTCAACGCTTCGTCCGACGGAACGCGCTCCACCTGAACCAGGTAGGTGCGTTCATGTCCGAATCGCGGCTCAAGCAGCTGATGTTTCAGTATGCCATCGTTCGTCAGGAGTAAGAGCCCCTCGCTGTCGCTGTCAAGCCGTCCGACCGGATAGACATCCTTAGGAAATGGCCCGAACGAACCAAGAGTCTTGCGACCGGAGCTGTCGGTGAACTGGCTTAGAACGCCGTACGGCTTGTAGAAGACAATGTAGATTTTTCTGGTCCCCTGGGGTGTCTTGTTCATCGGTCCGGAGAAAAAAAATCCCCCGATCTTGCGGGGGATTTGCGATTACTGTGCACGCCTGGTTCTACGAAGCATCGGCGACATGCTCATCCTGTTCCTTCAATTCATCGCCGCCCTTGTCCTTTTTTGCTCCGACAAATGTTAACTCCTCACTCTTCTGGTCAAATTCTACCTTGATGACGCTGCCGCTCGCATACGATCCTTTCAGGATCTCCTCTGCAAGGGAGTCTTCCACGTATTTTTGAATTGCCCTGCGCAGCGGGCGGGCGCCGAAAGCCGGATCGAATCCCTTATCAGCAAGAAACTCTTTCGCTCCGTCCGTCAGCTCGATCGCGATACCCATGCTTTCCATGCGTTTCAGAAGATCGCGGGATGCGATGCCAATAATGGCAAGGATGTGATGGCGTTCCAGACTGTGGAACACGATGGAATCGTCGACACGATTGAGGAACTCCGGGTTGAAGACCCTCTTGAGAGCATCTTCCACATGGCCCTTCATCGCGCTGTATTTGTCTTGCTCCGACGCGGATCCGAAACCCATCCCTCCGGTAGATTTGATATCCCGTGTCCCAATGTTGGATGTCATGATGAGGATAGTGTTCTTGAAATCCACGCGTCGGCCGAGGCTGTCCGTCAGGATGCCATCGTCCAGAACCTGCAGCAGGATGTTGAAAACATCAGGATGAGCTTTCTCGATTTCGTCGAGCAGGACGACGGAATACGGCTTCCGGCGGACCTTTTCTGTGAGCTGGCCGCCTTCTTCGTATCCTACGTAACCCGGAGGTGCACCGACGAGACGGGAGACCGAAAACTTCTCCATATATTCGCTCATATCGATCCGGATGAGCGCATCTTCCGAATCAAAAAGATATCGTGCGAGCGCCTTCGCCATCTCGGTCTTTCCTACGCCCGTAGGTCCGAGGAAAATGAATGACCCGATCGGGCGTTTGGGATCTTTCAAGCCCGCTCTTGTCCGTCGAATGGCTCGCGTCAACTTTATGATTGCTTCATCCTGGCCGACGATAACACCCCGAAGCGCATCTTCCATCTTCAACAGTTTTTCCGATTCGCTCTGGGCAACCCGATTGACGGGAATCCCCGTCATCATCGAAACCACCTCTGCGCAGTTCTCTTCGCCGACCTCGTAAACGATGTCCTGAGCTTTGAGCTCCCATTCCCGCTTCGCGATATCGAGATCGCTGTAGAGCTTCTTTTCGAGATCGCGGAGGCGTGCAGCTTCCTCGAAGTTCTGGTTCTTCACGACCTGATTTTTTGCCTGCTTGATCTTCTCGATCTCTTCTTCCAGCTGAAGGATCTCTTTAGGGACTATGATGTTGGCGAGGTGTACCCGGGAACCGGCCTCGTCCATGACATCGATCGCCTTGTCAGGGAGGTACCGATCGGTAATGTAGCGGTCGCTGAGCCGGACTGCCGCCGAGATGGCGTCGTCGGTGTACCTCACGCCGTGATGCTGTTCGTACTTCGACTTGATGTTTTGTAGTATCTGGATGGTCTCATCGACGGTCGTCGGGTCAACCATGATCTTCTGGAACCGCCGGTCAAGCGCTCCATCCTTCTCGATATACTGGCGATACTCGTCGAGCGTCGTTGCGCCGATGCACTGCAATTCGCCGCGGGCGAGCGCCGGCTTGAACATGTTCGAAGCATCGAGCGACCCGCTGGCCCCTCCGGCTCCGACAATCGTGTGGAGTTCGTCAATAAACAGGATAACGTCCTTTGCCTTCTCCAGTTCATTCATGACGGCCTTCATGCGTTCCTCGAACTGGCCGCGGTACTTTGTGCCGGCGACAAGGGCTGCAAGATCGAGCGTCACGACGCGCTTGTCGTGGAGGACTCTGGAGACCTTTTTCTGGGTGATCCGGAGGGCGAGGCCCTCGGCGATGGCTGATTTTCCCACGCCCGGTTCGCCAATCAGAACAGGGTTGTTCTTCTTTCGGCGGCTCAACACCTGAGCGACGCGTTCAATTTCCTTTTCCCGGCCGACGATCGGATCGAGCTTGTCTTCGATGGCGAGTTTGGTCAGATCGCGTCCGAAATTGTCCAGAACGGGGGTCTTCGATTTCTCCGCCTTTTTCTCCGTAGTATGGGGAGTTGGCGGCGATGAGGGCTTCCCGGAGATGATATTATCGAGCTCGTTGCGAACGACATCGTAATGGACATTGAACTGATGCAGTATCTGGGCGGCGATGTTGTCGTCGTCACGGAGGAGTGAAAGGAGAAGGTGCTCCGTGCCGATCACGTCAGATTTGTAGAGCTTTGCCTCGAGATACGTTATCTTCAGAACCTTTTCGGCCTGTTTGGTAAGGGGGATGTTGCCAATCGTCAAGGTTCCGCCGGATGTCCGGACAGTATCTTCAATCGCCTTCTTCAATTTGTAAAGATCGACCCCGAGATTCCGAAGGATCTTCACAGCTATTCCTTCACCTTCCCTGATGATGCCAAGGAGGAGGTGCTCCGTGCCTATGTAATCGTGGCCCAGCCTGAGGGCTTCCTCGCGGCTAAGCCTGATAACATCCTGAACCCGATTGGAGAAATTACCTTCCATGAAGAATCTCGCTCTGTGAATTGAACAGTGGAACCATCACTTACGTCTAATAACGCAGTGGAAGGCGATAGAGTTTCCTGAGTCAATATAACCATTTTAGAAAGTGCAGTCAAGGAAGGCGTTTTCAGAGATACTTTTCTGTATTTCTTTAACTCATTTCTGCAATTCTTTTGGGCCGCCCAAACTTTTCTTTGACTTTATTGGCGAAATTGGTTAAATTTTTTGTCAGGTCGGAATTGAACGTGAGAAAGGACAGAATTGGCGCTCGAAAAGGCAAGCGGGCACGATAAAAAGCTCCAGGAACGTCTCCTCGAATCCGGGGAAATTCCACGCCATATTGCTGTCATCATGGATGGGAACGGGCGATGGGCGCAGCGCCGAGGTCTGCCCAGGATCTCCGGGCACCATGAAGGTGTCAATTCGGTCCGCGATATTGTGGAGGCTTGTGGCCAGCTTGGGGTGAAGTACCTGACGCTCTATGCGTTCTCGACCGAAAACTGGAAGCGGCCCAAGGAAGAGGTCTCTCTGCTCATGAGGCTTCTCCTGAAAGCTCTTCGGGACGAGAAGGACCGGCTTCACCAGAATGAAGTGCAATTGCAGGCGATCGGCGACCTTGCAGAATTACCTCAGGATGTCCAGGATGAGCTCATCGACGGCATCAAAACGATGAAAGATAATACGGGGCTCACGCTCATTCTCGCTCTCAGCTACAGCGGACGGTGGGACATTACGAACGCCATCTCCCGGATGTACGACGAGATTCGCGTCGGCACTATCAAGAAGGAGCAGATCACCCAAGAGCTTGTTGCCGGTTACCTTTCAACAAAAGATTTCCCCGATCCGGACCTCCTTATTCGAACGAGCGGAGAGCTCCGGATCAGCAATTTCCTCATCTGGCAGCTTGCTTACAGCGAGCTCTTCATTTCTCAGGAATTCTGGCCGGCTTTTCGTCGCAAGCAGCTCTATGATGCAATCTCAGATTTCCAGCGGCGGGAACGCCGTTTTGGGATGGTGAGTGAACAAGTCCGAAAAGAAGAACGCACCGGTGTCGATCTCCTTCGTGGGATGGAAAGGTTTCTGAAAAGTGCTTCGAAGTCTTAAGCGAGCAACTCTCCTCACCTGCCTGTTGATTCCATTCGCTGTTCTCCAGTCGCAGCAGCGTCCCGAAGTATTCAAGATCCTCGGGATTTCGGTGGAGGGTCAGAAATCGGCTGATCCCACCGCTATCATCGCGAACTCCGGCCTGAAAGTCGGGGATGAAATCACGCTCCCCGGCGAACAGACCCGCACGGCCATTGAACGCTTGTACGCTCTGCGGCTCTTTGCCGACGTCCAGATCCTTCTTGAAAACCGGTCTCCGGAAGGTGTGTACCTGCTTCTCCGAGTGAAAGAGAACCCGCGGCTCGCCAAGATAGAAATCGTCGGCAATGATGAGTTGAGTGAGGACGAGGTCGGTAAGCGGATTAATCTCGTGCGGGGGCAGATTGTCACGAAGCAGGATCTCTCGAGCATCGTCCGGATGCTTCGCCTGAAGTACGAAGAGGATGGATACCTGAACGCCAAGATCACGACGGAACTCGTACCGATATCCGATACACTTACCACGCGGGTAGCTCTCCGTGTCTTGATCGTCGAAGGGCCAAAAGTGAAAGTTGATATCATCCGGTTCCACGGTAACAAACGGTTCACAGATGACGACCTCAAGGGGCCGATGAAAGAGACGACAGAACGCGCGTGGTGGAAGTTCTGGGCGACCAACAAGTTTGACAAGAAAAAGTATGAAGAAGATAAGAAGCTGATTCTGAACTTCTATCAGAAGAACGGCTTCAAAGATGCTGAGATCCTCACCGACTCTCTCTCGTACGACAAGGAGAAACGATATCTTACGCTCGATCTTTTTGTGTATGAAGGTCCGCAATATCGTATCCGAAACATCATCTGGGAAGGAAATTCTGTTTACCCTTCAGAAATCCTGAGTGCCCGTCTGGGCTTTGAAAAAGGGGAGATGTACGACAGGGAGAAGTTCGAGAAAAACCTCTACCGCAGTGAAGAGGAGACGGACGTCTCGTCGCTCTATATGGACAACGGGTATCTGATGTTCCAGGCTGAGCCTGAAGAGACCCGGTTGGCGGGGGACAGCCTTGATATCACGATCCACGTTCGCGAGCGGAACCAGTTCAGGATCGGGCAGGTGGTCATTACCGGAAACACCAAGACTTATGAAAAGGTGATCCGCCGGGAGTTGTTCACCAGACCGGGAGACTACTTCAGCCGAACGGCCGTCATCAGAAGCGCCCGTCAGCTTTCGCAGCTGAATTACTTCAATCCAGAGAAGATCAAGCCCGACACGCGCAACCTCGATGTTGACAAGGGGACGGTTGACCTCGAATATGCCGTCGAGGAAAAACCGAGCGACACTTTCAACATGTCCGTGGGGTATAGCGGTTATTTTGGATTCAACGGTGCGCTGGGGGTGACATTCAACAATTTCTCAATGTCGGAGCCTTTCCGCGGTGGAGCCGGTCAGGTGCTGAGTTTCGACTGGCAGTTTGGCGAAGGGAGCCGTTACCGGACGTTCTCGATCGGATTCCAGGAACCGTGGATGTTCGATACGCCCACTCTGTTCGGCGTGAATCTCTTCGACCAGCGTCAGATTTTTTACTATGATCTTCGCATCACGGGCGCATCCATTCGCATCGGGCGCCGGTTCAAGTGGCCCGATTATCTCTTCCGCGGCGACTGGACCGTTCGGTTCCAACGAAACGATGTCATTTCGGGCGGCTCATACTATCTGGAAGGATTGACGACGCAGGTTGGCGTCTCCCAGGTTATATCGCGCAACAGCACGGATAGTCCGATTTTCCCTACACGGGGCTCGAACTTCTCTTATCTCATGGAACTTTCCGGCGGTCCGTTGCTGCCCGGGAACGTGAATTTTCACAAGCATGTGTTCAACGCTGACTGGTACATCCCGATCATGGGCGGACAGCGGATGACCCTTGCGGCGTCAACCCAGGTCGGGTTGGTGTTCCCCATCGGCGGTGAGGCCCGTGTGCAGCCGACGGACGTGTTCTTCATGGGCGGCACCGGACTCGGTTATTTCAACACCACGCCGCTTCGAGGATACGAGGATCGCTCGGTCGGTCCGGGCGCCGGCGGTCTGGCAATGCTGAAGCACTCCATTGAGTTCCGTGTTGCCCTGGCTATTAATCCAATACCGATCTACACGCTCCTCTTCGCAGAAGCGGGCAATATTTGGGCAGAACCCAAAGTTATGGATCCCATGGATCTCCGCCGCTCTGCCGGAGTCGGCGTCCGTCTCCTGATCAACCCCATTGGCCTCGTGGGCTTTGACTACGGCTACGGATTTGATGCCGTTTCGCCCAGTGGCGCACCTCCGGGATGGCGGTTCCACTTCCAGTTCGGAAAAGGTTTCTAGATTCAATTCTTGTTAATCACCCTAACCGTTCACTTTTACTTGAGGACACCGTGAAGAATATTTTCATGATCATCGCTCTTGTTGCTGTGCTCTTGTTCGCTGTGGGTGTAGCAGCCGGGCAGACGTCGAAATCCGCCTTCGTCGATTCAGAAAAGATCCTGAGTGAATTGCCGGAAGCACAGAAGGCCTCCAAAGAGCTTGAGACGCTGGTGAATGCCTGGCAGGATTCGCTCGCGAAGATGGGCACCGACCTGCAGAAGCAGTTCGAGGACTACCAGAAGCAGGAATCTGTCATGCCCGCGGCAAAGAAGGAAGCCGAGCAGAAGCGGCTTGCGGATCTGGACCAGAAGCGACGCGAGTATGCTGCACAGAAGCTCGATGCACGGACAGGCGAAGCAGCCCAGGAGCGGGAAAAGCGCCTGACTCCGATTCGGGAGAAAGTGCTCCGCGCCATTGAAACCGTTGCCAAGGAAGACGGCTTTACCTTTGTGTTCGACCGGACAAATGTCCTCTACGCCGATGCAAAGGTCGACCTGACATACAAAGTTATCGACAGACTGAAACGCGGCTTGCCGGTGAAAGCCAGGTAAGCTGGGGTGTGCCGGGCAGGGGACGCAGCACCATGTTGAACAAGCATAAAGACGGGGTATGATCATGAAGAAGGTCTTGTGGCTCTCTCTCTGTCTGATGATCGCACTGACATCTCTGGCAATCAGCCAGGCGAAGATTGCGTTCGTCAGCACAGATGCAATCATGAAGCAGTTGCCCGACGCTCAGGACGCACAGAAGCAGCTCGATCAGCTGGTCGTCGATTGGCAGGGGGAATTGAACAAACTGCAGCAGGATTGGCAGAAGAAGTTCGATGACTATGAGAAGCGCAAGCTCATTATGACCGAGCAGAGGCGGATTGACGCTGAGAAAGAACTGCGTGAGCTCGATCAGAAAATCGCCGATTACCGCAACAAGCGATTTGGGCAGAGCGGCGATCTGTTTGCGAAACAGAACGAGCTCATGAAGCCCGTGCAAGACCGGGTCTTCAAGGCCATCCAGGATATCGCCGTTGAGGATGGCTATGACTATGTGTTCGACAAGAGCGGCGAGATTCTCCTGATGTACGCCAACAAGAAATTCGACCTGACATCCAGGGTATTGGAAAAGCTCAGCGTGCTGCCGGCTGGGAAATAAACAAAGGATTGTTGATGACGGCTCAGGAAATCGCGGCGCTGGTCGGCGGCGACGTACAGGGAAATCCCGGCATCCAAATTCTCAGGGTAGCCAAGATTGAGGAAGCGGATGAAGGAGATCTCACCTTTCTCTCCAACCCGCGCTATGAGAAATTCGTCGGGGCTACAAAGGCTTCGGCAATTCTCGTTGCCCGGACGCTGAACATCGAGCTTCACGCGAAAGCAAAGCCCGGGTTGACCTTCATCCGGGTCGCCGATCCCTACGTTGCGTTTTTGCAGGCGCTGAAGCGGCTGACGCCGGTGCCTGATCCGTTTATTCCGGGCATTCATCCGGCTTCCGTTGTCGCTGAGTCGGCGGTCGTCGGTCCGGGCGTCTCGCTGGGTGCAAGGGCGGTTGTCGGTCGTGATGCTCGAATCGGTGCGAACACAAAAATTGCGCCGGGCTGCGTCATCGGAGACGGAGCAGTGATCGGCGAGTCGTGCCTGCTCTTTCCAAATGTCACGATTTACCATGGCTGCCTCCTCGGCAATCGGGTAATTATCCATGCCGGGACAGTGATTGGCAGCGACGGGTTCGGATTTGCTCCGAAGCCCGACGGGACCTACGAGAAGATCCCGCAGATGGGAATCGTGTTGATCGAAGATGATGTTGAACTCGGGGCCAACTGCACGATCGACCGCGCCACCATGGGGCAAACGGTTCTCAAGCGCGGTGTAAAACTCGACAATCTCGTTCATCTCGCGCACAATGTCGTCGTCGGTGAAGATACCGTGATTGCCGCACAGACGGGCATCAGTGGAAGCACGAAGGTGGGGAAAAACGTGATGATCGGCGGACAGGTGGGCATCGTCGGGCACATCGAAATCGGCGATCGCACGGTTGTGATGGCGCAGTCGGGTATCTCGAAATCAATACCGGCCGGGAAGACCTATTACGGCACACCGGCAAAAGAGCATCTGCGAGCGTTGAAAATTGAGGCGATCATCCGATCGCTGCCGGAACTGGCGAAGGATGTTGCGGAATTGAAGAGGTTGCTCGAGGCGCTCAAGAGCGACCTCGCGGCCCATTAACCAGAACACTGGAGACGGAAGGGATCATGCTCGTTCAGCAACATACCATCAAGAAACCGGTGACCATGACCGGAGTCGGATTGCACACTGGCGTCCAGACGACGATGACCTTCAAACCCGCTCCCGAGAATTTCGGAATTCGGTTTCGAAGGGTGGACGTCGGCGGCGAACCGGAAATACCGGCAGATGTCGATCATGTCATTGAGGTGGAGCGCGGAACGGTCCTTGGCATCGGAGATGTCCGCATCCACACGGTGGAGCACGTTCTGGCAGCAATCGTCGGACTCCAGGTAGACAACGTCGTCATAGAGCTCGACAACATTGAGCCGCCTATCGCCGACGGAAGCTCGAAGCCGTTTGTCGATATGATCCTCGATGCGGGTGTCCAGGAGCAGGAGGCGCCGAAGGACTATCTCATCATCGACCAGACTATCCGGTATCAGAATGAGGAGAAGGGGGTCGAAATTGTTGCGCTCCCGACGGACGATTTCCGGGTCACGGTCCTGATCGACTATCATAATCCCGCGCTGGGAAGCCAGCATACGGGGCTCTTCAATCTGGAAAAAGAGTTTATCACCGAGTTCTCCAATTCCCGGACGTTCTGCTTCCTCCACGAAGTAGAAATGTTGCGGGACAAGGGACTGATCAAAGGGGGCAACCTCGATAACGCCATCGTCATTGTCGACCGTGACCTCTCGGATCAGGAGTTGAAGAAGCTTGCCCAGAAGCTCGGTATCGACCATTCGCTCATTCTCGGGACGACGGGCGTGTTGAACGAGAAGAAGCTTCATTTCAAGAATGAACCTGCCCGTCACAAGCTTGTCGATTTGATCGGCGATCTTGCCCTGATCGGAGTGCCGCTCAAGGCGCAGATCCTCGCGGCGCGGCCGGGCCACGCGAGCAACGTTGAGTTTGCGCGCAAGGTTCGGAAGCTCTACCAGCAGAAAAAACTGGTTAAGAAGTACATGCACGCCAGGAAGGAAGGCGTCATATTCGATGTCAACGCCATCGCGCGCATTCTGCCGCACCGGTACCCTTTTCTACTCGTCGACAAGATCATCGACTTTCAGCTCGATGAGCACGTGGTGGGCGTCAAGAACGTCACGTTCAATGAACCGTTTTTCCAGGGACATTTCCCCGGCCAGCCGATCATGCCGGGCGTCCTGATTATTGAAGCCCTTGCGCAGGCGGGCGGCGTTCTCATGTTGAATGGCGTCGAGAACCCCGGGAACAAGCTCGTCTATTTCATGTCCATCAACAACGTGAAGTTCCGACGGCCGGTAGTGCCGGGTGACCAGCTTGTGCTGGACGTGAAGATGGTGAGCCGGCGCTCTAAATTCATCCAAATCCGGGGTGAGGCTTTTGTCGACGGCAACCTTGTTGCAGAGGGGGATTTCTCAGCCGCGATCGTCGATCGCGAGCCGGGTCAGCCGAAACCTGAAAACCACACGGACTCCTACCAGCTCTCTTCCTCCAACCAGAATTCTCCTTCAAAATAATGCCCGTACTCGTTGATTCCCATGCACTCGTCAGTCCAAAAGCAGCGCTCGCCGACGGCGTACAGGTCGGGGCGTTGGCTGTCATTGAAGATGATGTCACGATCGGCGAAGGAACGCGCATCGGTGCCCACGCAATCGTTCACAATGGAAGCCGCATCGGCCGGGACTGTAAAATCGATTCCTATGCTGCTATCGGCGGTGCCCCGCAGGATCTCAAGTATGCAGGTGAGCCGACCACGCTCACGATCGGCGACCGCGTTGTCGTGCGGGAGTTTGTGACCTTAAACCGCGGCACGACGGCAACCGGCAAGACGACAATCGGAAACGACTGCCTCTTCATGGCGTACTCTCATGTCGCACACGATTGCACGGTCGGGAGCAACGCTATTCTCGCGAATTGCTGTGCACTCGGCGGTCACGTGCACCTGGGCGACTGGGTCATTCTCGGAGGATTGACACCGGTTCATCAGTTCTGCCACGTCGGCGAACATGCCATGATTGGCGGCGGATTCCGCGTCGTAAAGGATGTGCCGCCGTATATTCTGGCCGGGAGCGACCCGCTGATTTTTGAAAGGCTGAATGTCATCGGCCTCCGGCGACGTGGCTTTTCCGACAAGTCCATCGAAGTACTTGAGAAGACTTACAGGCTCATCTACCGATCAAGCCTGAATGTTTCGCAAGCAGTTGCGCGCGTGAAGGAAGAGGTTGAACTTACACCGGAGGTTCAGAAGGTGCTTTCCTTTATAGCGGGGAGCACGCGCGGTATCATTTCCGGCTACGCCCACCACTAGATGCCCTGGCTGTTTCGTGATACCGGATGTCGGACTGGCTCGTATAACATGGAATACGATGAAAGTCTGGCAAAGACTCTTCTCGTGTCCGACCATGCATTTGTTGTACGAGTTTATGGCTGGCACCCCCCCGCAATCTCTCTCGGCTGGCATCAGGATGTGAGCGAAATCGATATCGACCAGGCTGCGACGGCCGGCATCGATGTCGTACGCCGGCCCACCGGCGGCCGGGCGATTCTTCATTCGGATGAAGTCACCTACAGCGTCGTGATGGTGGCCTCGCAAAAAGGAGTTCTCTCGGTCTATCAGTCGATCAGTGAAGCGCTGACCCGCGGTCTGCGGGCTCTCGGAGCGCCGGTCGTCCTCGAAAAATCCCAGCCTCATTTTCCATCGCTGTATCGTTCACCCTCGTCCGTCGCATGTTTTGCGAGTGCGGCACGCTACGAAATCCAAATCTCCGGCCGGAAGCTCGTCGGGAGCGCCCAGAGGCGGTACGCGCGGCCGGATGGTCAGGAGGTAGTGCTTCAGCATGGCTCGATCCTCCTTGGCAACGATCATTTGAGGATTGTTGATTTCATGAAGCATCTCGACGGAGATCAGCGCGTCCGCATGAGGGAGGAGTTGCGGGAAAAGACGATCGATCTCTCGTCGGCGCTGGGTCGAGTTGTGAAATCGGAGGAAGTGATTCTTGCTCTCAGGAAAGGATTTGAAGAGGCATGGGGGATTGTTTTTTCAGCGAACGGTGGGCAGGAAGCCGGCGAAACAGCGGCTGGCCGTGGAGCCGGAATTGTATGACAAGACATTTTTCGATACCTTGACCGGTGATGGAAACGAAGAAAAGAAGGCCGAGTATTCTGGTCAGCAACGACGACGGAGTTGATGCGCCGGGAATCTATGCCCTGGTCCGTGAGCTGAAGAAAATCGGCGACGTTATGGTTGTGGCTCCCGACAAGCAGCAGAGCGCTGTCGGACACGCGATCACGATGAATTTTCCCCTACGCGCCAAGGAATTCAAGAAGGACGGGGTCTTCTTCGGTTTCGCGGTCGAAGGGACTCCGGCGGATTCCGTCAAGCTGGCGGTCAAAGCCATCCTGAAAAAGAAACCCGATCTCCTTATCTCGGGGGTTAATCATGGAGCGAACACGGCCATCAGCATCATTTACTCGGGCACCGTCTCGGCTGCGACGGAAGGCACCATCCTCGGCATCCCTTCGATCGCGGTTTCGCTTACAACCTATGGTCCGCCCGATTTTCAGTATGCAGCGAAATTCGCCCGTAAGCTCGCTCAGCTCGTTTTGAAAAAGGGGTTACCGGAAGGCACACTGCTGAATGTCAATGTCCCGCCTCTCCCGGAGAAGGAGATCAAAGGGGTTGTAGTGACGCGTCAGGGGAGAGCGGTATGGAATGACACGTTTGACGTACGGCGGGACCCGGCAAATAAGGAGTACTACTGGCTCACTGGAGCGCTAGCGGATAGCGACAGCGGCTTGGAGTTCGATCAATCGGCTGTCAGACAGAATTATGTTTCCGTTACCCCCATCCATTATGACCTGACCGACTACAGAATGTTGGAGGTGATGGAGCGCTGGGGCATCAACAAACTTCACTCTTAACGACCAAGAAGGACATAGACAATGAGAATCGGCATCTTAACAGGCGGCGGTGACGTCCCGGGGTTGAATCCCTGTATCAAGTCGGTTGTCTATCGCGCGATCGACGCCGGATCGGAAGTCATCGGCATTCGGCACGGTTGGGGAGGGTTCCTGAATTATGATTTCGACAAGAACAACGAGGGGGAGAATTTCATCCATCTCAACAAACTGAACACCCGCACGATCGACCGGTCGGGCGGGACCTTCCTCCACACGTCGAGGACGAATCCGGGGAAGGTGAGGACGACAGAGATCCCGACGCATCTCAAAACTCACGAGCACGAGCAGCTCGGCAAGGATTACAAAGTTGACTTTACGCCCCATGTCCTGAAGGTCATCGAGCACCTGAAGATCGATGTCATGATCACGATCGGCGGCGACGACACGCAGAGCTATGCCGTGAGGATGCACAAAGAAGGTGTCCCAGCCATCGCGATCCCGAAAACGATGGACAACGATGTATTCGGAACGGACTACTGCATCGGGTTCTCGACGGCGGTGACGCGCAGCGTTGATTTCATCACCGCGCTTCGAACCGTGGCAGGATCTCACGAACGCATCGCGGTCATAGAGCTCTTTGGCCGTAACTCGGGCGAGACGTCTTTGATCTCCGCCTACCTTGCCGGAGTTGATCGGGCGCTCATTTCTGAAGTGCCGTTCGATGTTGAAAGGCTCGCGCGGTTCCTGGAGAAGGACCGGGCTCACAACCCAAGCAACTATGCCATCGTGACAATATCCGAGGGTGCGCACCTGATGGGCGGCCAGGTTGTGGAATACGGAGAAGCCGATGCGTATGGACACAAGAAGCTGGGCGGCATCGGTGCCGTCACCGAGCAGGCGCTGAAGAGAATCACCGGGATTCATACCGTCTATCAGCAGGTCGCTTACCTGATGCGGAGCGGTGAACCGGATGCGCTCGATCGCATGGTTGCCACGAGTTATGCAAATCTCGCAACCGATCTCGCTTTGAAGAAAGAGTTTGGCAAGATGGTGGCGTTGCGTGAAGGCAAGTACACTACTGTGCCCATCGAGACGCTGACGCAGGGACTCAAACGTGTCGATGTCGCAGAGCTGTATGATTCAGAGAATTACCGGCCGAAGGTTGCGCACCTGCTCGGGAAACCGATGTTCCTGTACTAGGATTCTGCCGAAAGAGAAGAAGGAACGTAACGCAGTACGAGAATCCCGTCCGGATTGGACGGGATTCTTCATTTCACGCAGTGAGCCGGGAGGGAGACGCTGATCTGATCCCTCGTGGCGCGTTTCAGCGTCTGCGTTTGCGGGGAGCAGGTCTGTAGACCGGGAGCACGCCGTATTCACTTGCCGCCCACAACGTCAGGATGGCTGTAATGCCTGCGATGCCTCGTTTTTCATCCTGACTTGGGAGGACGAGCCCGTAGGTGTCAGCCATGAAGCGAAGCCGAAGGAGGATGCGCCGCGCCTGGGGTCGCTCAATCCATCCATGCCAAAGGTCTACCTGATCGACGATCATCGCTCCGTGCCGCCGGAGGAACTCCCCCAGCGAGATGTAATTTGAACGATGAGGCGTTCTGGGTCTGCAGATGTTCAGGAGGTCGGCGAGGTATTCGTTCCACAAACGGGAAAAGCCCCGATTGCTTGGTTTTAGCAGGAATTTGGCACGTGCGAGAGAGAATTTAGCCTTCGTTGGGACACGAAATCGTGGAACGACCGGATGGAAATCAAGAATGGTCTGGACTGCTGTTTTGTCTCGATCGTCTCGTTCGTGGAAGATCCATTCCTTCTTGAGCTCTCTCCAAGTGTGAATCGTGAGGACGGATTTCTTTCTGCTGTCGAGGATGATGAACTTGCCTTGCTCCATCTTCACAGCGGTGACCCAGTGACTCCACTCCTGTACGCAGAGAAGAACGGGGATCCCGCGCCCGAGATACGAAACGAGCTCCCGGCGGGCGACCTCGGGATCGTATCGGCGGATGAGCGTCAAGTCGCAGTTGAAGCGTCTTGCCGCTTTCGCAAGTTGAAACTCATCGGTGCCTGCCCACCAACGGGTCCCGGCGATAGCGGCGAGCTCGTTTTCATCTGCCGGAATGCCAAGCATCACAAGAGCGTGCTTCAAGGCGAATGGGCCGCATTGCCAGAGATTGGGTTGAGGGTAGAATCCCATCGTGAATACTCCGAAGCTATTAGTCCGCAAAACCTACCTAAAGTTTGGCGCAATATCAAACCAGTGCGCAATATGCCAATGACTGGAATGGCGGTTGTCTCGGTCTTGAAGTTTCAGTATCTTCAATGAAACAGCAGGCAAATCCGGCTGCGGGACTGCCGGAAGCTGCTTTCCAATTCGGGACGTACCAGAATTTCTCGCTGAGGACCATGTCCACGCCTCTCATGAAACAGTACCAGCAGGTCAAGGCGAAACACCCTGACGCCATTCTGCTGTTCCGTATGGGTGATTTCTTTGAGACTTTTGAAGAAGACGCGAAGGTCGCTTCAAGGGTTCTCGGGATCACGCTGACCAGGCGCGGCAACGGTGCAGCCGGCGAAGTCCCTCTTGCAGGATTTCCTCATCACGCCCTCGAGGCGTATCTTCCCAAACTTCTCAAAGCCGGTCTCAGGGTGGCGATCTGCGAGCAGCTCGAGGATCCGAAGTTTGCCAAGGGCATCGTGAAGCGCGACGTCATAGAAGTGGTGAGTCCCGGAGTTTCGTTTTCCGATAAGGTTCTTGAACAAAAACAAAACAATTACCTTGCCGCGGTTGTTCTCCCGTCTCCGCTCGCCCGCGGCGACGAAATGGTTGGTTTTGCGTTCATCGATGTCTCAACGGCGGAATTCGGTGTGAGCGAGTTCCCGCTCAGAAACCTCTCCGAGCAGATCCACAGCCTCCAGCCTTCTGAGCTTCTGGTGCAAAAGCGTGACCGGGATGCCTTCGAGAGCATTCTGCGTGACCAATTTCGAGGTCTCTACACCAGGCTGGATGATTGGGTGTTCCACGGCGATTACTGCTACGAGCTTCTCGTCAATCATTTCAAGACACAATCGCTCAAGGGTTTCGGCGTGGAAGAGATGAAGCTGGGCATCATTTCCGCCGGTGTGGTGATGCACTACCTGCAGGAAACGCAAAAGGCGAATCTTCCGCACGTGAAGAGGCTGACACCGTTCGATACCAGCGAGTACATGGTGCTCGACTGGTCGACAAAACGCAACCTGGAAGTGACTGCTTCGCTCTCGGGCCAGCCCGATGGGACGCTCTTCTCCGTTCTCGATCGGACGCAGACTGCGATGGGCGGGAGACTGCTGAAAGCATGGATCAATCGCCCTCTGAAAAAGCTTGAGCCGATTCTCGCGCGGTTAAGCGCCGTGCATGAATTCCATGGCAACGCCGGCGCCAGGAAACAACTCCGTGAAAGCCTCGAACAGATCGGAGATCTTGAGCGACTCGTTGCGAGGATCGCTACCGGACGCGCCACACCCCGGGAACTCAAACAACTTGAAAAGTCTCTTATCAGGATTCCTCTGATAAAGTCCGGCCTGGCTTCTGTGAGTTCGGAGGCCCTCAAACGCCTCCACGCCCGCATGGATCCTCTCGAAAGCCTCGTGAAGCTTCTCCACGATGCGATCGCCGATGAGCCGCCGCTTGCGCTGGTCGATGGAGGCGTCATCCGCAAAGGGTACAACAAGGAACTCGATGAGCTTCGTGAACTGGCCCATAGCGGCAAAGAGTGGATCGCCAGGCTTCAGGTCCAGGAGCGTCAGCGAACGGGGATTTCATCGCTCAAGGTGGGGTACAACAACGTGTTCGGGTATTACATCGAGATCACGAACACGCACAAAGAAAAGGTTCCTGCGGACTACATCCGGAAGCAGACCCTTACAAATGCAGAACGATACATCACGCCGGAATTGAAGGAATACGAAGAAAAAGTGCTCCACGCGGAGGAGAAGATCCTGGAGCTGGAGACGAAAGTTTTCAACGAGCTGAGGGTATCGATTGCCGAGCATTCGTCGGTCATTCTGGAGAACGCCCGGATTCTTGCGACGCTGGACTGTTTCGTTGCACTGGCAGACGCTGCCGTCGAGAACAACTATTCCTGTCCGGAAATCGACGATTCGGAGTGGCTTGAAATCAGCGATGG
>Ga0154319_1010_pt2 | contig 110737 bp, 94 predicted proteins | sample RifGroA2_FD_117659 | JGI IMG/M metagenome (GOLD analysis project Ga0154319, IMG submission 117659) | Ignavibacteria bacterium GWA2_54_16 | reverse complement strand
GGTGATGATCATCGCCGGTGCCGGAAGCGGGAAGACCCGCGTACTGACGTACCGTGTTGCCCATCTGATGAGCTGCGGTGTGCCGCCTCATCAAATCCTTGCGCTGACGTTCACGAACAAAGCAGCCAACGAGATGAAGGAGCGCATCATCAAGCTCGTGGGGGAGAAAGCTTCGGATGTGTGGATGGGAACGTTCCACTCGATGTTCGCGAGGATCCTGAGGAAAGAGGCCGAGCATCTCGACTATACGCGCTCTTTTACCATCTACGATTCAGACGATTCGTTGAGCGCCCTGCGACGCTGCATGGAGACCCTGAACATTTCCACTCAGCAGATTCCCGTTCAGGCCGTTCGCGCCCGCATCAGCGGCGCGAAGAATCAACTGGTCGGACCGACGGAGTATGCGAACGGGGCGAAAGACATACTGGACGAGAAAGTCGGTCAGATTTATGCCGAGTACCTCAAGCTCCTTCACCGGAGCAATGCAATGGATTTCGATGATCTGCTGATCAAGCCGATCGATCTCTTTCGCCGCCGCCCTGAGATCCTGAAGAAATATCACCACCGCTTCAGGTTTCTGCTGGTCGACGAATTCCAGGATACCAACCGCGCTCAGTACGAGGTCATCAAGCTGTTGGCTGAGGGTCATCGGAATATCTGCGTCGTCGGCGATGATGCGCAGAGCATCTATGCATTCCGCGGCGCCGACATCCGGAATATCCTCGATTTTTCACGGGACTATTCCGAGTGCAAGACATTCAGGCTGGAGCAGAACTACCGCTCAACAAAGAGCATCCTCAGCGCAGCGGATCGGTTGATCAAGTTCAACATTGACCAGCTCAAGAAGGACCTCTGGACGGATAACCATACCGGTGAGAAGCCTCGGCTGATGGAGTGCGTCGACGACCGTGACGAAGGACATCAGATACTGAACGCCCTCCAGTCCGAGATAGCGGCCGATCAGCGCGCGCTGAAGGATTTTGCCATCCTCTACAGAACGAACGCACAATCACGTTCTCTTGAGGATGTGTTCCGGAGAAACGGGATCCCCTACGTCATTGTCGGTGGCATCCGGTTCTACGAACGGAAAGAAATCAAAGACGTACTGGCGTACCTTCGGTTGATCGTGAACCCCAAGGATGACGAAAGCCTGTTGCGAAGCATCAATTATCCCCAGCGTGGAATAGGGGACACGAGCCTCGACCGGCTGCGGGAGTTCGCGGCGGAGAAAGCTCTCAGCCTCTTTGCTGCATGCGACCGGGCAAATGAAATCGGCTCGATACAGGAGCGAATTCGAAAGAGCATCCTTCAGTTTTCTCATCTGATAAAAAAGTACATCGCCCTTCGCACCAAAGTCTCATTCAGCGAACTCAGTCGATCCATGGTCGACGAGCTGGGTATCCTCCATTCGTACAAGGATGAAGGAACGACGGAGTCGATGGGACGCTGGGAGAACGTGCAGGAACTCCTTTCCGCCATCACCGAGTTCAGCGACGAACACCCTGACGGTACGCTCGAAGCGTTTCTAGAGGAAGTCTCGCTCGTGTCTGACATCGACACGTGGGATGATTCACGAAATGCGGTGACTTTGATGACTCTCCACGCGTCGAAAGGACTCGAATTTCCGGTCGTCTTCATCGCCGGCGTTGAAGAAGGCCTCCTGCCATTCTATACCAGCGCGATCGATCGGCCGGCTCTTGAGGAAGAGCGGCGATTGATGTACGTCGGCATCACGAGGGCCCAATCGAAACTATTCCTCTCCGTCACACAAATGCGTTATCGATTCGGTGAATCGGCCTTTGCATCGCCCTCAAGATTCCTGTCAGAAATTGGAGAAGAACATCTCGAAGTGATCCACGGCAGGTCTGTCCGTTCCGCCTCGCCCGACTACAGCGCGAGACCGAGTCATGTGCCTCGTCGAACAACTGTGGAGAGGAAGGTTGAGCGTCATGAGCAGTACTTCAGCGACGAAACACCCGACTACGAAAACGAGAGTCAGGATTCATTTGAAATCAAGCAGGGTGTGTATGTCCGGCACGAGATGTTCGGTAAGGGAAAAGTGGTTCGTGTGTCGGGGAAGGGGGACGCTATGAAGGTGGTGGTGGATTTTGAGGAATTTGGGGTCAAAAACCTCCTCGTCCGATTTGCGCGGCTCGGCCCTGGGTAGTCTCAAACCACGGAAGCTTGAGAAGTCACGACGACGATATGCTTCCAATAATCGGGATGAAGGTAGTGCGTAATCAGCGAATTGAACTCCGGCACCTTGGCGGCAGGGAGTATCATGTACAGGGTTGCCCGGGTTCCCTGACGGGTATCAAATTGGTCGAGATAGACGTTGTACTGCGTTAACGCGTGATCGGTTTCGAGATCTCCCTCCCCGGTTTTTGCCTCTCCAATAATGAAGCATCGGTTCTTTTGATCGTAGGCGAACACGTCGGGAGTTTTCGCCTCCTGGTCCCCGTAGCCGTCGTTCGGAAGGGGATGAACTGGTGCCCATCCCGCGACATTGTCGGCTCCAAGGATGCGAAAACCTCTCTCTTGAAGTGTCGCCACAAGTTCTTCGACCAGCCTCTGATGGAAATCAGCGTCGTTGCGCTCGTGCATGGCGGTGAAAGCAGATGTCTCGATGTCGTGTGTGGACGTTTGACCGGCTCTATCGCTGGAGTACTTTCTTGTAGTACTCTTCATACTGGGTGACGATCGATGATGCATCGAATTCTACGGCACGGTCCCGGGCAGCCTGTGAGAAGAGCTGGTGCTTAGACGGATTGGTCAAAAGGTCGATGGAATACTTGGCCATGCGATCAATGTCGCCTATTTCCGCAATGAAGCCGGTTTTCCCATGGAGCTGAAGCTCGGGGAGTCCTCCAACACTCGAAGACACTACAGGAACGCCGCATGCCATTGCTTCGAGCGCAGAAAGGCCAAAGCTCTCCGATTGGCTGGGCATAAGAAAAAGGTGTGCTGTCGAGAGAACGTGAATCACATCGGTTTGCTTTCCAAGAAACCTGACGTGATCGTGGATGCCGAGCTCACGGGTGAGGACCTCGCACTGGGATCGATCGGGGCCGTCGCCCACAACGATGAGTTTTGATGGGACCTTCTGTCTCACCTGGTCGAAGATTCGGATGACGTCGGCGACGCGTTTGACAGGACGGAAATTGGAAATATGGACAACGATCTTTTCATCCGGCGAAGCGAAGTGGGATCGAACGTCTTCCTTCGGATGGCGGTAATATTTGCGGGTGTCGACGAAATTGGGGATGACTTCGATGTCCTTGTGGATGCCGTAGTTTGTAAGGGTTTTTTCCTTGAGGAATCGCGAGACCGCCGTTACTCCATCGCTGCGCTCGATGCTGAATTTCATCACGGGAAGAAAACTCGGCTCGAGGCCAACCAGTGTTATATCGGTCCCATGGAGTGTCGTGATCACCTTGATGTCAGAGTTGCCGAGCATTTCCTTGGCGAGGAAAGCACTGGTGGCATGGGGAATTGCATAATGGCAATGGAAGATATCGATTTTCTCGTATTTTGCAGTCTCGACCATTTTGCTCGCAAGAGCGAGCGTGTAGAGAGGAAAATCAAATAATGGGTAGTTCGACATTTCCACTTCATGGAAGACGACGTTATCAGTGAAGCCGGTGAGGCGCATCGGAAGTGCATAGCTGATGAAGTGCACGCAATGCCCCCGCTCAGCGAGGGCAATTCCCAATTCCGTGGCGACGACCCCGCTTCCGCCGTACGTGGGATAACAAGTAATTCCGATGTTCATTTTGTATTCCTTTCGGCTTCAAAGTAGCAATCGATGTCTGAAGAAACAAGAAAAGGGACGAAGCGCTCACGGCGGGATTGCTGTAGGAGCAGGTAAAAGAGAATTTGAATGTTTCGGGGAGCAGAATTACAAGGACTCGAATCGAGGAGGTAAGTAGAAGGGTTTTGCGGTGATCGGCATGTCGGCGGAGCGGACTATAGACTGCCGTGAAAGGGGCTGGCAAGTGAACGGGGATATTGACTCCGAACGGTATGGCCAAGATCGATGGGAACATTGGAAGGCCCGGGGTTGTTATAAATGGTGTTGAGTTAGTGGCGAAGGAGCTTGACACATTGGGTGACTTTTCGCTATATTGTTGGAGATTTCGAGGGAATAGCCCTTGATTTTTTTTGGTTCAATATAGGACTGTTCAGGTCGGATATCATGTTACAACTTTCCAAAAAGGTTGAGTATGGACTGATAGCGCTTCGTCATATGGCGATGAAGCCTGCTGGAAATGTCGTGACGACCAAAGAACTCGCGAAACAGTACGATTTGCCCTACGAGCTGCTCGCGAAGATCCTTCAAAAACTTGCGCGCGCCAACGTTGTGAGATCGCTGCAGGGGGTGAAGGGTGGCTATACCCTTGCCAAGAAGCCGGAAGAGCTGAAAGTCGCTTCCATCATTCGCATCATCGAGGAATCCAAGCCCATGGTCGCTGAGTGCTACACGGAAGGTCCGGACGGATGTTCCCTTTTCTACAACTGCACCATCCGCCGACCGCTCGGTAAGTTGCAGCGTAACCTTAATGTTCTCTTTGACCAAATGACAGTTCGTGAAATCATATAACGAGTCGCGGGATGTATGTCCCAAATGACAACAATGACACCACTTTCCAATGACACAACTGATTTTTTGAGATTTCTCAAGACCAGATTTCATTTGTATCATTGTTCAAATGTGTTCTTTCGGGATTTTCAGTATGGAATCATGGCGTATGCCGAGGAAAAAGGAACACATGTCTCCTACGCAAAGGCAGAAGAGCTTGCAAAAGAGGTCATCGCCCGACTGGCGGCAGCCGGGACCCTGAAGGCAGTGAAGCCGGGATCCTGGATGTTGAATTACGATCCCTTCCGTAAGCCGCCGGTAAAACCTGAGGCAGCTCCAAAAGCCGGCGTTGCCGCTGCACCTGCAAAACCGGCAGCCGCTTCGACGACATAACCGGAATTCAGATACGCAAAACGTGGACCCGAGATGAGCACAGAAACCAACACAATTGAAGAACTCGCCAACCAAGAATACAAGTGGGGCTTTGTCACCGACATCGAAGCCGACGAAGCACCCAAAGGTTTAAGCGAGGGGACCGTCCGGTTTATCTCCGAAAAGAAGAAGGAACCGGAGTGGCTGCTCGAATGGCGGCTGAAGGCCTTTCGGCACTGGCTCACGATGACAGAGCCGCGCTGGCCGAACGTAAGGTACTCGCTCATCGACTATCAGGACATTATCTACTACTCTGCGCCGAAGCCGAAGAAGGAACTGAAAAGCCTCTCGGAGGTGGATCCGGAGCTGCTCAAGACATATGAGAAGCTCGGGATATCACTGCAAGAACAGGAACGCCTGAGCGGCGTGGCGGTCGACGCAGTTTTTGACAGCGTCTCAGTCGCTACAACCTTTCGGGAGAAGCTGATGGAGCTGGGGATCGTTTTTTGCTCCTTCTCCGAGGCGGTCCAGCATCACCCTGATCTCGTCCGCAAGCACCTCGGCTCCGTTGTACCGGCAAACGACAATTTCTTCGCCGCATTGAATTCTGCAGTCTTTAGTGATGGTTCATTCTGTTACATCCCCAAGGGGGTTCGCTGTCCCATGGAGCTCTCGACCTATTTCCGTATCAACGCTGCCAACACAGGGCAGTTTGAGCGGACGCTGATCGTCGCTGAAGCGGATTCCTATGTGAGCTATCTGGAGGGCTGTACGGCGCCGATGCGCGACAAGAACCAGCTCCACGCTGCGGTCGTCGAGCTGATCGCTGCAGGTGACAATGCGCAGATCAAGTATTCGACCGTCCAGAATTGGTATCCCGGAGACAAAGAAGGCCGGGGAGGTATCTACAATTTCGTAACGAAGCGCGGCAAATGTATCGGGAAGAACTCAAAGATCTCCTGGACGCAGGTCGAGACAGGCTCAGCGATCACGTGGAAGTATCCGAGCGTTTTGCTTCAGGGTGACGATTCTGTCGGAGAGTTTTACTCTGTTGCCGTGGTGAACAATTATCAGCAAGCCGATACAGGGACAAAGATGATCCATATTGGCAAGAATACGCGTAGCACGATCGTTTCGAAGGGAATATCGGCGGGCCGCGGGCAGAATTCGTACCGGGGACTTGTCAACGTGAAGAAAGGGGCCACAAACGCCCGCAATTTCTCACAGTGCGATTCTCTCCTGTTGGGGGATAAATGCGGAGCGCACACATTCCCCTATATCGAGGTCAAAAACACAACTTCGAAAGTTGAGCACGAAGCGTCGACATCGAAAATCGGGGAAGATCAGATTTTCTACTGCAAGCAGCGCGGTTTGTCAACGGAGGACGCTGTCAACCTGATCGTGAACGGTTTCTGCAAAGAGGTGTTCCGTGAGCTGCCGATGGAGTTCGCCGTCGAAGCTCAAAAGCTGCTTGGTGTAAGCCTTGAAGGCAGCGTCGGATAAGAGATCGATCTGAGGTACTCAAACACTCTACTCAAGGGAAAGAACGATGTTAGAAATCAGAGATTTGCATGCGAGAATCGGCACCACCGAAATTCTCAACGGCATTACGCTCAGTGTCAACGCGGGTGAAGTGCACGCTATTATGGGGCCCAATGGGTCCGGCAAGAGCACGCTCGCTCAGGTCCTCGCAGGCCGTGACACGTACGAAGTAACAAATGGAAGCGTTCTGTACAACGGCAAGGACCTCCTTGATATGGATCCCGAGGAGCGCGCTCGCGAAGGTCTTTTCCTTGCATTCCAATATCCGGTCGAGATTCCGGGCGTGAGCAATACCTATTTTTTGAAATCCGCCCTGAACGCAATACGGAAGCACCGCGGACTGGACGACCTTGACGCTGTCGAGTTTCTTCAGCTGGTGAAGGAAAAAATGCGCCTTGTCCAGCTTGATGAGACTCTTCTGAGCCGTCCGGTGAACGAAGGCTTCTCTGGCGGCGAAAAGAAGCGTAACGAGATTTTCCATATGGCCGTTCTGGAGCCCAAGCTTGCCATACTCGATGAGACAGATTCCGGGCTCGATATCGATGCGCTTCGGATTGTTGCCGACGGTGTGAACAAACTTCGGCGCAAGGATAATGCCGTGATTGTCGTGACGCACTACCAGCGATTGCTGAACTACATCGTGCCTGATTTTGTCCATGTCATGGTCGACGGGCACATTGCAAAATCCGGCGGCAAGGAATTGGCACTGACGCTGGAGGAGAGGGGGTACGACTGGCTGAAGGAAGATGTCGAACCCATGTCAGTGCACGCGTAGGAGGCGATGAAAACTGTGAAAGCGATACATCAACCTGGTGAGTGGTACAAATCGCGCTTCGACGCGTTTGAGAGATCTCTCAACGGCGACTCGAAGACGGCGCTCCATGAACTGAGGCGCGAGGCCATCGGACGGTTTCAGGAAACTGGATTTCCGACGAATCGCAACGAAGAGTGGAAGTTCACGAACGTCTCGCCGATCGCACAAATCGGGTTTGAGCCGGTCTTGCGTTATGCCGGCGAAGGCGTGACGTTGGAGCAGCTTGCACCCCTCGCGTTGCCCGGAGCCCATCGGCTCGTCTTTGTCAACGGCTTTTTCTCGAAACCGCTCTCCTCAACGTCAGCGCTGCCGGAGGGAATTCAATGCGGCTCCCTCGCATCGGCCGTGCGCTCATCGCACGAGGGTGTGGGGAAGTATCTGGGTAAGCTTGTGAAATTCGACGAGACTCCCTTTGTCTTGCTCAACACCGCGTTCCTCCTGGACGGTGCTTTCCTGTTCATCCCTGACAATATCGTGCTCGAGGAGCCTATTCAGTTTCTCTTCCTTGCCACAGGTGATGCCCCTGCGCTGATCACACCGAGAAACCTCGTCGTCATCGGAAATCGCAGCCAGGCGACGATCGTTGAGAGCTATGGTTTCACACAGAGCCGTCAGTATCTGACAAACGTTGTAACGGAGATGTACCTCGGAGAAGGTGCTGTTGTCGAGCACGATAAGCTTCAGCATGAAAGCACGAGCGCATATCACGTTGCCATGATGCAGGTGAACCTGAGCGGCCATTCGACACTCACCTCGAATTCGATCGCTCTCGGGGGCTCTATTGCCAGGAACAACATCACGACGATACTTGACGGTGAAGGAATCGAGTGCACGCTCAATGGACTTTCCCTGGGCACCGGCTCTCAGTTGATCGATAATCACACCACGATCGATCATGCCAAACCGCATTGTGAGAGTCATCAGCTGTACAAAGCAATCCTCGACGGGTCATCGAGGGGAGTCTTTAACGGAAAGATCTTTGTCCGCCAGGATGCTCAGAAGACCGATGCGAAGCAGACGAATAAGACTCTCCTGCTGTCGGACGATGCGACCATGGACACGAAGCCGCAGCTCGAAATCTTCGCCGACGATGTAAAATGCACACATGGCGCAACGATCGGACAGCTGGACGCAGAGCAGATCTTCTACCTGCGTTCACGAGGCATCGACGAGTCGAAGGCCCGTGATATTCTCACGTTTGCTTTTGCGAGTGACGTCGTTCGCAGGGTTCACCATGAGGCGCTGCGAGACCGGCTCGAGATTCTTGTTCATGAACGCCTCAGCGGTGGAAGGGCAATCGGAGACTGAAGATGTCCACGCAGGTTCAAATACCGGAAGCGGTGAAGAGGAACAATAAATTCAGCGTTGAAGCGCTGCGTGCTTGCTTCCCCATTCTTCAGGAGTCTGTGCGCGGCAAGAAACTCGTCTACCTGGATAATGCTGCGACGACACAGAAGCCTGAAGTTGTCATCGCCGAGCTTGACCGCTATTACCGGCATCTGAACTCAAATATTCATCGTGGCGTTCATTTTCTAAGCGAAGAAGCGACTGCTGCCTACGAACGTGTTCGTCTCAAGACGCGCGAGTTCTTGAATGCTGCTTCGGAGAAGGAAATCATCTTTGTCCGAGGAACCACGGAGGCAATCAACCTCGTCGCAGCCAGCTTCGGCAGGATGAATGTGCGATCGGGAGATGAAGTACTGGTTTCGGGGATGGAACACCACTCGAATATCGTGCCCTGGCAACTTCTCTGTGAACAAAGCGGTGCCCGGCTCAAGGTCATCCCGATCAATGACAGGGGCGAGATCGAGGCGGAGGAGTTTATCCGACTTGTCGGTCCCAGGACAAAAATTGTCGCCATCACCCACATCTCGAATGCCCTCGGTACTGTCAATCCGATAAAGAACCTTGTTCGACTTGCACACGAACGCGGCGTGCCGGTGTTGGTGGATGGGGCCCAGGCCGTGGCTCACCAGCGTGTAGATGTGCAGGACCTTGACTGTGATTTCTACGCTCTCTCTTCGCACAAGATGTATGGACCAACGGGCTTTGGCGTGCTCTACGGTAAAGAGGACCTGCTCAAAGCAATGCCGCCATATCAGGGCGGAGGAGATATGATTCGGTCGGTAACGTTTGAGAAAACGCAGTTTGCCGATCTTCCCCACAAATTCGAAGCAGGAACCCCCAATATCGCAGATGGCATTGCCTTCGGAGCGACCCTTGATTTCCTGCATTCGCTCGACTGGGACGCTTTGTCGGTCCATGAGGACGATGTGCTCGGCTATGCGACAGAACAGGTTTCCTCCATTCCTGGTGTGCGGATTATCGGCACGGCACGCGAAAAAGCCGGAGTCCTGTCGTTTGTGATGGATGACATCCATCCGCATGACATCGGAACGATTCTGGACCAGGAAGGGATTGCCGTAAGGACGGGACATCACTGTGCTCAGCCGGTGATGGCGCGATATGGAGTTCCGGCGACCGTGCGGGCATCGTTTGCACTCTATAACATCAGGTCGGAAGTCGACGCGCTCGTGAGGGGAATTCAAAAGGTGAAAGAGGTGTTCCACTAATGTCAGACCTCCGTTCGCTCTACCAGGAAATAATCCTCGAGCACAACAAGAGCCCCCGGAATTTCAAAAAGCTCGACGGCGCCAATAGAATATTGGAGGGTTTCAATCCACTTTGCGGCGACCACTATACCCTCTATGTGAAGCTCGAGGGTGACACGATTGTCGATCTGGCATTCCAGGGTGCGGGGTGTGCGATCTCGAAAGCGTCTGCATCAGTGATGACGACACTCATCAAAGGTAAGAGCGTCGAAGAGGCCAGGGCAATGTTTGCGATGTTCCATGAACTGGTGATGGGGACACTCAAGGATGTAAGCTTTGACCATCTGGGCAAACTTGCCGCTTTTGCCGGTGTCAGCGAGTTTCCTGCCCGCGTGAAATGCGCCAGCCTGGCATGGCATACCATGCGGAACGCTCTGGATGCCGGCACGGGGACGGTTTCGACTGAGTGAGAAGAACAATTCTTGAAGTATCGTGGAGAAGGAGAATGATGCCATGGGTCAAGTGACTATCGAAGTGCAGCAAGAGGCAGAAGAAATCGTTACGCTGACCCCGAGGGCGGCGGTTGAGATAAAGAAGATCAAAGAGGAAAACAACATCCCTGAATCGCATTCGCTTCGACTGGGAGTGAAGGGCGGGGGTTGTTCCGGCTTGACCTACGTTCTCGCGTTTGACGAGAAACCTCTGGAGCGGGATACGGTGTATCAACGCGAGGGCCTTACCATTTGCATCGACGCGAAGAGTCAGTTCTATCTGTCCGGAACGACGCTCGATTTTTCAGATGGACTGAACGGCCGGGGCTTTGTTTTCAATAACCCCCAGGCGTCAAAGACATGCGGTTGCGGTCACTCATTTGGAGTTTGATCAAGGATCTCATCCATGGACGACAGCCAGCCATCATCCGCTGAAAGGGCGCAGGACAGTTCGACGTCTCAGCCCGCCGAGGTACAGGTTGGAAGCCGCACGATAACCGTGGAGACGGAGCTCGAAGTCCGGCTATGGGAAGCGCTAAAGCAATGTTACGATCCTGAAATCCCGGTGAATATCGTCGACCTCGGGCTGGTGTACAATCTGAACCTCGATGAAGTCATCCCGGGGGAGGCGAACGTCTTTGTCACGATGACGCTGACGGCGCCCGGCTGTGGTATGGGGCCGATGATCGCAGCGGATGTGCGCCGGCGTGTTCAACAAGTTAGAGGTGTCCAGAACGTAAAAGTCGACCTCGTGTTTGAGCCGAGCTGGAATCCGGCGATGATGTCCGAGGCTGCAAAGCTGATGCTGAATTTCGGCTGATGGCGCTCTGCTCCATCTCCGTGACAACGGACCTAGAAAGAATATCGCACTACTCACGGTTGTACATCTACAACAAGAAAGGATTCAGAATGGCATACGAATGGAAATTCAATCCACGACCGTACTCTGACGACGAGGCCAAAAAGCTCCTCGCAAACGTGGTGAGCCCGGAAACGACCGATTGGCATTACAACACGCACCACAAGGGATATGTCACCGCACTCAACAATATCGAAAAGGGGCTCGAGACTGCAGATCGCAGCACTGCCAATGGAAACTACAGTGTGATCGGCGAGCTGAAGCGGCGCTTCACATGGAACCACGCCGGAGCGTTGTTGCATGACATCTACTGGGAAGTGCTGGGCGGCGACGGTGACCCGAACCAGGGCCCGGACGTGAAGGCAGCTCTCGAAAAGGAATTCGGTTCTTTCGATGCCTGGAAGGCGGATTTCAAGGCGGCAACAGTATCCGCCAAATTGAGTGGATGGGGACTCCTGGCCTTTGACCGGTTATACTCAGGCCGCCTCCTCAATGTGACGGTCGACGAACACCATTACGGTGCGATCTGGGGCGGTGTCCCGCTCGTTTGCTGCGATGTTTTCGAGCACGCGTACTACCACAAGGACGGCCCGGGTCGGGCAAAGTACATCGACAATTTCCTCGGGAACCTGCATTGGGGAAGAATCAACGCCCGATACAAGAAGTTCGTCCTCGGCAAGTAGCTGTGTATTGATCAAATCAAGGGGTTGGAGAAATTCTCCAACCCTTTTGATTTTTGGATTGCCCGACGCCGAACTATTTGGTACTATGCAGGTATGAACCTCTCTTCGCACACACCCAGCGTGGCCGATGCACTTCGTGACCCACGCTAGTTGCCGGATTTGCCTCTCTGTGATCTCATTTGCCGTTCTGTGCAGTACCGTCTCCTCACAATCGAAAACTGAACGCGCATTTGCCAACTCCGTCTCAACCCCGCGGCTTTTAGGACAAGTCCGAGATCTCGTGCGTTTTGGCTCGCGTACGGGTGGTACCAGATCAGGTGATAAGGCTGTCTCATATCTCGTTGAGCAGTTCAGGAAAGCCGGCTTTACACCCGTCGTCGAGAAGGATCCCAAGCGCCTCGCGTACGAGTTGAAGAACTGGAGCTTGAAAGTCCAATCACCCCCCTCTCTGCGGAATCTCGTGCGAAATGAATGGGTCGGAGCATATTCACCCTCAGTTCCGAATACGACGGCGAGTTTGGTATACCTCCATCAGCCGGAAAACGCTCCTTCGATCGGACTGAAAAACAAAGCCCTGCTCATCGATGCCGCGGTCTCGAACAAAACCTACCGGCGTTTGGCCGAGGCGGGAGTGCTGTGCCTGTTGTTGACATCACCGAATCTGGAAGGCGCCTATTCTGATTGGGCGATGATCAGTGACCTGCCGGAATCGGAGAAGAATCTCATTCCGCTCTTCAACCTTTCCCGGAATAACGGCCTGAGGTTGAAGAAGGTGTTGATGGATTCGGTCGAAGTGATTCTGAACTTCTCAGTCCGAAGTGCGATAGATTCCGGAAGCCCGAAGACAGTCATCGCGACGCTCAAAGGAGAGAGTGAACGTTACTTTCTCATCTGCGCTCACGGTGACTCCGATTCCGGAGGCCCCGGTGCGGATGACAACGCCTCGGGGGTGTCCGCGGTCCTGGAGACTGCAAGGATCTTGCAGGCTCTTGTTAAGAATGGCCGGATTCCCAGACCGAAATTCTCTCTTCGCTTTGCGATCTGGGGAACTGAGATATATTCAACAGAGCACTTTGTCAGACGGCACGCGGACGAAGTCGCCAACATCCATGGCGTGCTGAATCTCGATGAAGTTGGCACCGGAGCAACGCGTAACTGCATATATTTTGAATCAAACGATGTCGGGTACAACGCTCACCTGCTTCGTACTCTGGAAGCCGTCGGAGAAGAGTTCGTCGGCAAAAGGGGATACTGGTCGGAATCGACGACAAACCCATCGCAAGGGGGAACCGACTCGTATGTATTTTTTCCCCGATATCTGGCCCGGCTGAAACTGCCGGAGCTCGAGATCCCTGCCATCACAATTTACACCGGTGCCTGGAATGAGTTGAAAGCTCTTCAACAGACTCCCGGATGGAGTTCGAAGGCATGGAAGGGTCATCCCGACACCGTCTACGTCGATTACTCTGCATACTATCATTCCTCACTTGATGTGCCTGCGACGACCACAGAGAAAGAACCTTTCAATATGAGCGGTGCAGTCAAGGCGCTGGGAATAGGTTTGTTGCGGCTGGCTTGGTGAGGCTGGGAAGGATGGATTCATGACGAGGGATCAGTTTGAACCGGAAAAGGATTCACATGGTCAAGGTCGTCTAAAAGGTGAGCCGCTTGATCCCGAGGCCTGTGCGACAGGACAAAACCACTTCTGGCAGTATTGCGTCAATTGCGGAACGGTGTTGGAAAGCCGGAAGTGCAAGCTCATCTGCCCGAAGTGCGGTTTCTATCACTCTTGCAGCGAGCCTTGAGCAGTTTGCGCTGTAAGGGTTTTGTGTGGCGGCATTCCTTCCTTAAGCCCGTGACAAGGAAAATTCACCTGAACGATAGTATCTGAGATGAACAGGCTGCTTCTCCGATTTGGCAACCGGACATACGATTGTTCGTCACGTACGCATGTGATGGGGATCCTGAATGTTACTCCCGATTCCTTCTCAGATGGTGGCCGGTATCTTGATCCGGACCTTGCTGTTGCACGTGGCGAACAGCTTGCCGCTGAAGGGGCGGATTTCCTCGATATCGGCGGAGAATCGACACGACCGGGTTCCGAACCCCTGCCGCAGGCAGACGAGATACGGAGAGTAGTGCCTGTTATAGAAAAGCTGATCCGGCGCATCGACATTCCGATCTCAATCGATACGTACAAGTCGGGTGTCGCAAAGGCGGCGCTCGATGCGGGTGCCATCATTGTGAATGACATCAGCGGATTGACGTTTGATCCGGCGATGCTTGAAACTGTGGTCCAGAAGAAGGCGACCGTGGTGCTGATGCACATGGCCGGCACTCCGAAGACCATGCAGGAGAACCCTGCGTACCTGAACGTCGTGAACGAAGTCCGGGACTATCTGGCCCATCAGGCAGAGCGTGCACAATCAGCCGGTATCAAACAGATCATCGTCGATCCGGGAATTGGCTTCGGCAAAAACCTCGACCATAACTTGGATTTGATGCGCAATCTCAAGTCAGCTTCGCCGGCAGGGTTTCCAATCCTCGTGGGTCCATCCCGTAAATCGTTCATCGGAAAGATTCTCAACTTGACCGTTGATGAGCGACTCGAGGGGACTGCAGCAGCAGTCGCAGCATGCATCTTGCGCGGTGCTCATATTATCAGAGTGCATGATGTGAAAGAGATGAGGCGGGTTGCGCTTGTTGCGGATGCCCTCAAGGACAGGGAACCGGCCGTATGATTGCAGTTGTCATCCCCGCATACAATGCCGCCGAGACGCTTCGGCCGCTGCTGAATCGGCTTAGGCCGCATGTCCTCCTTGACAATGTATTTGTGGTCGATGACGGCTCTACCGACGCGACTGCCGGCGTCGCCAGAGAGTCCGGAGCTCATCTCCTGAGGCACGAGAGGAATCGTGGGAAAGGAGCCGCCCTGAGAACCGGTTTCGACCGTCTCCTGCAGCATGGAGGTTACAAAGCCGCCCTCACCATCGATGCCGATTTGCAGCATGATCCGGTCGATATTCCGGCATTTGTTCGTGAATGGGAAAAAGGTGAATACCAGTTCTTGATCGGCGCGAGAAGGAGAATGGGCAGCGGGATGCCTTTGCACCGGGCGCTCTCAAACTCTCTCACTTCATTCCTGGTCTCGGCCAGGACAGGACAGATGATCATCGATAGCCAATCTGGTTTCCGTCTCATTTCCTCGGACATTCTCTCGGCAGTCTCTACATTGAGCGACGGCTTCGAAGCGGAGACCGAGTTTCTGATTCGCGCCGCCCTGAAAGGATTCCGCATTGGATTCGTTCCTGTTGCTACGATCTACGGCGCTGCGGGCAGTCATATGACACACTGGACTACCACCAGGAATTTTCTTTCTGTGCTTCTCAAGGAGTATTGATGGGCCGGTTCGATGATGAACGTCGTGAAATGATCGCATTGTTGCGCGAACGGGGAATTGCTGATGAACGCCTTCTGCAGGTCATGGGTAAAATTGAGCGGCATCTGTTCGTGTCGGAGCCTTTTGTCAATCGGTCGTATGATGACACCGCGCTCCCCATAGCAAACCAGCAAACGATATCGCAGCCGTACACCGTCGCATTCATGACCGAACAACTGGCGCCGAAAGCGGGTGCAAAAATCCTTGAGGTAGGTACCGGATCCGGATACCAGGCTGCGGTTCTTGCTGAGCTCGGCTGCAGGGTCTACACGATAGAACGGCATGTCGAGCTTTTGCTCCATGCGCGCAAGATGTTCGAGCGATTTGGGTACCGCATAGGATCGAAGGCTGGCGATGGTACGGTTGGCTGGTCGGAGTTTGCCCCTTATGACGGGATTATCGTGACTGCTGCTGCGCCAGAGGTCCCGGATCCGCTTCTGAAGCAGCTTTCCGACGGAGCGCGTCTCGTGATCCCTGTGGGAAACATGGATGTACAGGATCTCATCATCGTGACCCGCGATGGTGACTCGTATTCAAGTCGTGAGACGAAGGGATTCAAATTCGTTCCTTTGATCGGCAAAAAAGGATGGAACGGCCAGTAACGGTCCCGGCTACGCGGTGTTGAACGCTTCTACCTTTCAGGTCCTGAGTTGATAAACCGTCCTTTTCTCGCCCTTATTGGACCAACTGCCTCCGGCAAGACTGCCGTTTCACTCCTGCTCGCCAAATCCCTGGGTGGTGAAATAGTCTCCGTCGACTCCCGGCAAATCTACAAGTACCTGGACATCGGAACAGCCAAGCCCTCTGAAGCAGACCGGGCGAGCGTCCTTCATCACTTTGTCGACCTTTTTGAACCTACCGTGGAGTACAGCGCCGGCCAATACGGCATGGACTGCAGGAAGACTCTTACCGCGATCCAGCGGGGAGGAAGCACACCGGTCCTCGTCGGAGGCTCCGGTCTCTACTTGAAGGCGGCGATTGATGGGCTGGGTGACGTCCCTGACGCAAAAAGGGAGATTCGGGAGGAACTGGAAGAGGAAGTCAAACGGCTCGGGCTTGCTCACCTCATTGAGGAACTTCGAGTTGTTGACGCGGAGACACTGAATGCCATGACCCAGGTAAATGCACGACGCGTGATTCGTGCTCTGGAAATCTATCGGACCTCCGGTATTCCTCTTTCACAGTTGCATGACAAACAGGAGAGAGGCCGGCCTCTGGATATTCTCCAGATTGGATTGCGCTGGAATCGGGCTGATCTGCATCATCGCATCAACGATCGGGTAGATCAGATGATCCTACGAGGCCTGGTAGATGAAACCCGCCGGTTACTTTCACGCGGTTTCAGCCGCAGACTCAATTCCTTTAATACCGTCGGCTACAAAGAGGTCTGCGAGTACCTCGAAGGGAAGATCACACACGATACAATGGTGGAGGCGATCAAACGCAATACGAGGAGATTTGCCAAACGCCAGATGACCTGGTTCAAGGCAGACAAGCGGATTCAATGGGTCGATGTTTTTCCTTCATCGGATTTTGAAGACATCGCCGCTACCATCGAGCGGATTTTTCGAAAGACCCCGGCTTCAGCAGGGTGATCGAACATCCCGATTGCTTTTTGGCGGATTCTTCGCTATCTTCTTCAACATCATTCAAGTACGGGGCGTGGCGCAGCCTGGCTAGCGCGCTTGGTTCGGGACCAAGAGGCCGTGGGTTCAAATCCCACCGCCCCGACTTCTCAAGCTCACCTTCCTGATCCCCGGTTCTCCCCAGTTCTCCTTGACCCCAGATTCATTGAATCTCTGTGCATTTTTGGCTACCATTGATCGAGAGCTGAGAAAACCCTATGTCTTCTGCGATAATCGCAATCGTCGGTCGCCCAAACGTCGGCAAATCGACTCTTTTCAACCGGATCCTCGGCATCCGTGAAGCGATCGTTCATAACCTTCCGGGTGTTACACGGGACAGAAAATATGCCGATGCCGACTGGGCAGGACGCCGGTTCACCATCATCGACACAGGCGGCTATGTTCCCGAATCCGAAGATATCTTTGACAAAGCGATCAGGGAGCAGGCACAAATTGCTATTGAAGAGGCTGATGCCGTAGTCTTCCTCGTCGATGCTCTCACCGGCGTTACTCCTCTCGACAAAGAAATCGCCGACATTCTTCGTCGCTCGAAGAAGCCGATCTTCCTCACGGTGAACAAGATCGACTCAGCTGCACGCGAAAACGATGTTCACGAGTTCCATGCCCTTGGCCTGGGTGAACCGATTTCCGTTTCGGCCCTCGCCGGCCGCCTCGTAGGAGATTTTCTTGATATTATCACATCGGGCATAAATCCGGAAACCGACGACCCGGATGCGGGTGATGTGATGAAACTGGCTGTCATCGGGGCGCCAAATGTCGGGAAGTCTTCACTCGTAAACGCCCTGCTCGGCAAGAAACGCCAGGTGGTTACAAATATCCCCGGGACAACAAGGGATCCTGTTGATTCGATACTGAAACATGGAGACACTGAGGTCATACTCGTCGACACGGCCGGCCTCAAGAAAAAGAGGCGAGTCAAGGAAAGTGTGGAGTTCTACAGCGCCCTTCGAACCATACGAAGCATCGAACGGTGCGACGTTGCACTCATCCTTTTTGACGCAGAGAGGGGACTGGACTCGCAGGACCAGCATATCGTTGAGACTGCGATGGAGCATCGAAAGTCCACTCTTATTGCTGTCAATAAGTGGGATCTCGTAGAAGGAAAAGAGACAAATACCGCCAAGTCCTATGAACTGTATATTAAGGATCAGCTCGGCGTGTACGGTCATATCCCGATCATGTTTGTGTCGGCATTGACGAAACAACGAATCTTCAAACTGATTGATGCTGCCCTGCTGATTCACGCTGACCAGTGCAGGAAGATCGAAACAAGCACGCTGAACGATGTGCTCCTGCCGGAAATCGAGCATTATCCGCCCAAGTCATCGAGTCCCAAAGAGATCAAGATCAAGTATATCACACAGATTCAAACGAAACCGCCGGTGATCGCCTTCTTCTGCAACGAACCGACGCTGCTCCAGGAATCCTACAAACGGTTTCTCGCAAACAAGGTGAGAGAGCATTTTGGCTTTGCCGGCGTCCCCCTGACGCTGACCTTCAAACGGAAATGAAATAAGCACCGGACCTCGCTATGAAGAACCTGACCGTTATCCGTCATCCTCTTGTTCAGCGGGATGTGACACTTCTGCGCGACAAAAGAACCCCGAGTAATCAATTCCGCGCCATCCTGCGTCGGGCATCGACGATGATGGCGTATGAAGTGTCGCGTGAATTGCCGCTGAAGAAAATCAGCGTCAAGACTCCACTCGCGACCACCTCAGGTGGCGTCCTCGCGCGATCGGTCGTCCTTGTCCCGATCCTGCGGGCCGGGCTGGGTCTGATCGGCGGTTTTGTTGAGGTATTGCCTGATGCGCGGGTGGGCCACATCGGGCTGTATAGGGATGAACAATCCCTGAAACCTGTAGACTACTACTTCAAAGTTCCCCGCAATCTGCGCGAAGCAATGGTGTTTCTGCTCGATCCGATGCTGGCGACAGGTGGAAGCAGTTCCGCCGCGCTGACATATCTCAAGAAGCGCGGAGCGAAGACGATTGTCTTCGTCACGCTCGTTGCATCGCCCGAGGGAGTTCGCCTTATCCAAAAAGATCATCCCGATGTGAAGATGTTTACGTGCGCCCTCGATCAGAGGCTCAACAACAGGGGATACATCATACCTGGATTGGGTGACGCGGGCGACCGGATTTTCGGCACCGAGTGAACGATGGGTATTATCCTCAGAATGCTGCCTGCAGTCTTCGCGTTTGCCTGCTCGCCATTTCTGTACGGGCAGGCCGTGCTGGAGAATCCCAGACTGCATGCGCTTGTCTTTCAAGGCATCGATCTGACGTGGAAGCAGGACTTTACCGCCGCGGATTCCGTCTTTCAGGTTCTCACCGGGGAATTTCCTGATCACCCGGCTGGTTTTATCTATAGGGCGGGGGTGAAGCTCACATTTGCTGAAGATCATGAAAAACTTCTCGACCGAGTTGAATTTGACTCTCTCCTCGATGTTGGCAGAGAGAAAGCGCGGTTGATGCTCTCCAGCAGATCAGAAGCAAAATGGGGACAATTCTTCCTGGCAACAGCTGATGGTACCGATTCATATGCGAGAGTCTATCGGGGCGATTGGATGGGAGGTGCAGCGAAGGGTCTGGCTTCGGTCGGCGGATTCGAGCGCGCTCTCAAACTTGATTCAGCAATGGTCGATGCTTACGCCGGCATCGGAGCGTTCAATTATTGGCGAAGCAAGAAAACGGAGTATTTTAACTGGCTTCCGTTCCTGGGAGATGCGCGGCCGGAGGCGTTTCGTATGCTTCGGAAAACCGCCGACGACGGAGTATACAATCGAGCCACGGCACTCAGCATGCTCATTGCTGTCTATCTGGATGCCGGAAAGTATGAGCTAGCGGTTGATTGCGCACGTCAGGGATTGAGCCAATATCCGGCAAACCGGACGTTTCTGTGGGCTCTCTCGACAATTTTCGACAGAATGAAAAAGTATGCCGAAGCATCACGATCATATGCAGAGTTGCTCGCGTCGATCGAGAAGGATCCGGCAGGGAACGCTTACAATGAATTCGTCGCCCGACTCAATTTGGCTGAATCCCTGATGCATACCGGCGAATCCGGGCGTGCCCGATCTCTCCTGGCACTCGTTCTTCAAATTCAGCCGTTGCAGTTCGGAGAACATCTCCAAAGCCGCGTAAGAAACAATCTTGACCGCGCATTACGTCTCGAAAGACGGCTTTCCACGACACCGGGCGAAACCCGGTAAGACCTCATCGCCTTGACAATCTCCTGCTGATCCGTATATTCAAGATAGGAGAGCCTGGCTCGTAGAACACATGATTGATCCTCAATTCAAAAATAAGCTCGATGAGCTGCTGGCGGCCTGCAGGAAGAATCTGCGGACGGTGAATGAAGACTTGATCACCCGAGCATTTACTCTCAGTCTGAACGCCCACAAGGATGATCTGAGGGCATCGGGAGAACCGTATTTCTATCATCCGTTTGAAGTTGCGATGATCGTGGCAAAGGAAATCCCTCTCGATGATGTTTCGGTGGCAAGTTCCTTGCTTCATGATGTCGTCGAAGACACTACATTCGACCTGAAGGATATTCGCGCAGAGTTCGGGGGTACGGTTGCCGACATTGTTGACGGCGCGACGAAGATCACGGACATTTTTCGAAGCCACGAAGTCACACAGGCCGAGAGTTACCGCAAGCTTCTCCTCTCGATGGTCAACGATATACGGGTCATGTTGATCAAATTCGCCGATCGTCTTCACAACATGCGGACGCTCGAATATCTCCCACCCGAGAAGCAGCAGCGGCTCGCCCGTGAGACCCTCGACATCTATGCTCCGTTTGCGCACCGGTTCGGTCTGGCAAAAATCAAGTGGGAGCTCGAAGACCTCTCGTTCAAATTTCTCCACCGCGCTGAGTATGATCAGATTGCCCGCCTGCTGAAATCCCGGCGGCGCGAGCGGGAAACGTACATCAAGAAATTCGCAACGCCGATTGAGAAGCGGCTCTCCGATGAGACCATCCTCTATGAGCTGGAAGGACGGCCGAAACATCTCTTCAGCATCTACAACAAAATGATCAGGCGGGGAAAGCCGCTGGATGAGATATACGATCTCTTTGCCGTCCGGTTCATCCTTGACACAAAAGACAATAATGCCTGTTTTCTGGTGTACGGGATTATCTCCGAATTGTACAAGCCCATTCCCGAGCGTTTCAAGGACTATATATCGATACCGAAAAAGAACGGATATCAGTCGATTCACACAACAGTCGTCGGCCCTGGCGGAAAACTTGTTGAAGTGCAGATCCGGACGAGAGAGATGCACGAAGTTGCGGAAAAAGGTGTCGCTGCCCACTGGATGTACAAGGAAAACAAGAGCTCCATTGATAAGGAACTTGAGCAGTGGGTGAATTGGGTGCGTGAGATCTTCGAGCAGAAAAGTGATGACACCCCCCGCGAACTGATGGAAAGTTTCAAGCTCAATCTCTATCAGGATGAGATCTATGTCTTTACTCCGAAAGGAGACCTCAAGATCCTTCCCCGCAACGCGACACCGGTCGATTTTGCGTTCGAAATCCATTCGAACGTCGGATTCCATTGTATTGGAGCGAAAGTCAACGGACGCATCGTTCCCCTGAACACACTGCTTCGAAGCGGCGATCAGGTGGAAATCATTTCATCCAAGAATCAGAACCCGAATCCCGACTGGGACAAGTTCGTGGTGACGCACAAGGCGAAAGCGCATATCCGACGGTGGGTTCGAGAAGAATTGCGCAAGAAGGCAGAGGAAGGGAAGGAAATCTGGGACAAGAAGCTCAAACGACACAAGCTCCACTACAATGAGGATGATCTCACAAAGATTGTCCACGCAGCGAGGATCGAGAATTTGCAGGCCTTCTATATCGAGATTGCCGAGCAACGGTTGGACGCAGATGTGTTTATTGAGGATATGATCCTCGGCGCCAAGCGCGTCGTGGAAGAAGGGAGAACGCAGGATCAAACCGAGTCCCTCTTCAGGAAATTCATTCACTCGGCCCGCGAGCTGACGAGCGGAATCTCGATCCTTGGCGCGAGCGATAATTTTCTGCATCAGTATGCCAAGTGCTGCAACCCTATCCCCGGCGATCCCATCGTCGGATTTGTAACCATCGGCGAGGGGATCAAGATCCACCGGCAGGACTGCAAAAACGTTGTGTCCAAGCGGATGACAGAGAGCGAACGAATCGTCGAGGTCGGTTGGCCGTCAGTGGATGGAGCTGATTTTATAGCGGGTTTGAAGGTCTACGGGAAAGACCGCCCGGGGCTCCTCAGCGATGTGACTCACGCCATTTCAACGTATCAGAATACGAACATTCGAAGCGTGAATATCGACTCCCGCGCCTCGATGTTCGAAGGTCAGATCATTCTCTTCGTCAAGAATACTGAGCACCTCGCCCGCGTAACAGAGAAAATCAAGAAAGTCGCGGGAATCATCGATGTCGAGCGCTTCTTCGGATAAGGCGCCCGTTTCTGAGGCCCGGTTCTAACGATGGAACAACAGCAACGTATTCTTGGCATTGACTTCGGCACCACTCGGATCGGCCTCTCCCTCAGTGATCCTTTGCAGATCCTCGCTCAACCCTACGACACCCTGACAAACGACAGCCATCTGATTCCCCGTCTGGCTGAAATCATCAAGCGCCAGGAGGTAAGTCTGATCGTCGTCGGAATGCCCCTGAACCTGAAGGGTGAAAAAGGGAAAAAAGCTCTTGAGGTCGATCTCTTTGTCGGGCGCTTGAAGGAAAACTTGGGTGCCAGCGTCATCGTTTGGGACGAGCGCTTTACCACCGCGATGGCACACCAGACCTTAAGAAGGATGGGAACGAGAAAGCGCGAGCGCGAGACGAACAAGGGGAGGGTTGACGCGATGGCGGCGTCGCTTCTCCTTCAAAGTTATCTCGACAGCAGAAAACGATCGCTGAGTTGTTGATGGAGAACTCCGACGGGACACTCAAGCAGAAGGGCATGGCCGTTCTTCGATGGGCCTCGGTGCACAAGGCGCGCACAGCGGCCATTCTGCTCGCAAGTTGGATCATTCTCGAGGTATTGACACTTCCATTCTGGAACGTTCGGAAGCTGAAGAATACGACGCCGACAGAGACCGCCTTTATGCGGATGCACGCCGAGCAGGCTGCCGATGAGCGCAAACCCTTCAAGAAGTTCCAACGCTGGGTTCCGCTGGGAAGAATATCACGTGATGCGGTCAACGCAGTCATCGTCGCTGAGGATGGGACGTTCTGGTCGCATGGCGGCTTCGACTGGTTCGAGTTCAAGGAGTCCTTGGAGAGGAATCTCGTAGAGGGGAGGGCCGCACGGGGGGCGAGCACCATCACACAGCAGCTCGTGAAAAACCTGTATCTTTCACCGTCGAAGAACCCCGTTCGCAAGCTGAAAGAATGGATTCTGACCTGGTGGATGGAGCGCACGCTCAGCAAGCAGCGAATCCTGGAGTTGTATTTGAATCTCATCGAATGGGGGAGAGGCATATACGGGATCGAAGCTGCTGCTCAAACATATTTCGGGAAATCGGCCTCGGCATTGGATCGCGAAGAGTCGGCACGACTCGCAGCGGTCATTCCGAATCCCCGCATCTTCCGCGTCGATCGACAGACGCGGTATCTCGAGCGACGCACGCAACTAATCCTGAATCGAATGGCTGCAAGAGGGTATTGACTGATCGAGCGGTGAGGTGATGGATAACAAAGAGCTGCAGCTTCTGATCGAAGAGGGCGAGGGTTTCCAACTCGAATTCAAACGAAAAGTCTCAACGCCGGAGAAAATCGCCCGCGCATTGATCGGCTTTGCGAATACCAAGGGAGGAACGATTCTCTTTGGGGTCGACGACGACAAAACGATCGTCGGTGTGGAAAGCGAAAAGATGGAAGTGGAAATGATCGAGACCGCGGCACGGGTCTGTTGTGATCCTCCGATCGAGCCGGAGGTGGAGATTCTCTCGTTTCGCGGGATGGATCTCATTGTGGTGACAGTCGAGGAGAGCTCGCAAAAGCCTCACAGTCTGGTCGTCGAGAGCGGCGCGAACGAAGACCTTGAAAACAAGGTGCTGATCCGTGTGAAGGATAAGACTGTCATTGCGAGCAAGGAAGTCGTCAAGATTCTTGAATCAGAAAGCCCGGAGTCGGCACCCCTCAGAATCAGTATCGGAGAATCCGAACGCACCGTTCTGGACTACCTTGACAAAAATGAGCGCATTACCGTTAAGCAGTTTGGGAAGCTCGCAAACATCTCCGATCGGAGGGCGTCGCGGATCTTGATTCAACTTGTGAGAGCGGGTGTGCTGAGAATCCACACGCTTGAGAAGGAAGACTTCTACACCCTTGCTTACTAAATGCCCGGCGCTGTCGACCTCCATATTCGGCTGAGCTCGAAGATCGCGATGCCGTAGGCGACAGCGACATTGAGCGATTGCTTAATTCCGAACTGGGGGATCTCAAGCGCCGCATCGCAGTGCGCCAACGCTGACTGCGAAACGCCGGTGATCTCATTGCCAATCACGAGGCCGATGGGAAAATCTGCGGGCAAGACCGCATAGTAGGGAAGAACGTTGTCGGTGAGTTCAAGGCAAAACGTCCTGTATCCTTCTTTCTTCAGGTTCAGCGCGGCTTCTCCCGGATCCTTGATGTACTCCCACGGAACGCTCTGCGTCGCCCCGAGGGCGGTCTTCTCGATCTCTTTCCGAGGGGGAACAGGTGTGAACCCCGTGAGAATGACTCTCTCCAGAAGGACGCCATCGGACGTCCGGAATATGGAACCAACATTGTAGAGGCTTCGGACATTGTCGACAATGACAACAACTGGAAGCCTGGGTGCCGAATGGATTCGATCAAGGCTCGACCGTTTTGCTGAGATCTCCTGGTGCGTAAGCTTGCGCATACCCGAAGATATGGGTTTTTCAGCCAATTTCGAAGTAGTGAAGCATGTTCTGTCGTTCTCCGGTTGGCATAGATCTGATTTCCTTTCAGTTGAAAGAAACGCTTTTTCTCGCTATATTATTATTCCAATTCTAAGAGACTTGCGAAAGATTGTCATAGCAATTGATGGCCCGGCGGCGTCGGGTAAAAGTACCACGGCCAGACTTGTCGCTGAGCATCTGGGTTACTTGCACATTGACACGGGCGCGATGTATCGCGCTGTAACGCTTCGGGTTCTGGAGGAGGCGATTCCTCTGGAAGACATAGGTGCGATTGGCGCCTTGGCCGAGAAGACAAGGATACACCTTGAACGCGCGGAAACCGGCAACAGAGTTTTTATCGACGAGCGAGATGTCACCCGCGAAATTCGGACTGAGGCGGTGACAAGAAACGTCAGTCTCGTCAGCAGCTATCAGAGAGTACGGGATGTGCTGGTTCGCGAGCAGCGCCGCATGGCAGGAACGGGCGGAGTGGTCCTCGAAGGAAGAGATATCGGGACGGTAGTCCTGCCCAATGCTGATCTCAAGATTTTTATGATAGCAGGTGTTGCCCAGCGCGTAGAGCGCAGGAAAAAGGAACTGGCGATAAACGGTATTGATATCGAGAGCGAAAAGCTCGAAAGGGAGATCCTGGAGAGGGACAGGCTGGACACGACGCGCAAGGCAAGCCCATTGCGTCGGGCTGCCGGAGCGGTGGAAGTTGACACATCGTCGCTGACCATCGACCAGCAGGTGCAGTTTGTCGTGGGCATGGCAAAGGAGATTATCGGAGAGTGAGGCGGCTGAACGTTAGTATTGATACATCGTCCGGATTCTGTTGGGGAGTTGTCCGGACTATTGAGATAGCGGAACAGGAGCTCGGAGACCAGCGGGAGATTTATTCGCTCGGTGACGTGATCCATAACCCGATGGAAATCGAGCGGCTGAGGTCGAAGGGTCTGAAGACGATTAAGGCCGCAGATCTGGAAACTGTCAAAGGAAAGACGGTTCTCATTCGTGCGCACGGAGAACCGCCGTCGACGTACAAGAGGGCGGAGGAACTGGGGATTACCATCATCGACGCAACCTGTCCGGTGGTAACAAAAGTACAGGAGCGGATCCGCAAATTCTATACAGACGGATATCAGGTAGTCATTTTCGGCAAGCAGGAGCATGCCGAAGTTGTCGGACTTGTAGGCCAGACGAATGGAGAGGCCCTCGTCATCAAATCCATTTCTGAGATTGACCGGGTTGCCCTGGATCGCAAGACAGTGCTCTTCTCGCAGACGACGATGGACAAGCCGACCTTCCACCTGTTGAAGGAAGAGCTCCGGAAGAGGGTCAAGGAATTGGTGGTCGGGTCGATTGAAGACGAGGCGATAGAGTTTCATGCCAAAGATACCATCTGCGGCCAGGTCTCCGGACGGGATAAGAAGATCCGGGAGTTCGCCAAGGCGAACGATGTTGTGATCTTTGTCGCGGGACGTACGAGTTCAAACGGCAAGGTTCTCTTCGATATCACCCGGGAGGCGAATGCCCGGACGTATTTCATCGAACAATCCGATGAATTGAAGAGTGAATGGTTTGATGGGGCCGAGAATGTGGGCATCACCGGCGCAACGTCGACCCCGCAGTGGTTGATGGAGCAGGTGAAGAAAAGCATAGAAACGAACTTCAGTCGGGCAGTAGAAACAGGCAAGGCGGAATTGTACAGTCATCCTTAATTCACGATGATTCACACATAAATCAAAACCGGTCTTTCGTGGCGACGGGAACGTGTCGATGACTCACGTTGGCCGTTGAGCGAGGGGCTTCTTACCTGCGATGCAGGTGAGTATTCTTTTTTGGAGGTTTAATGGTTGAAGCTTTAGACAGCAAAAACGGTCTCGGAGAGCGCGAATATTCCGACGCTGAATTCCAGGAACTCTCAAAGTTGTATGAAAACACCATGAGTTCTATCAGCGAAGGGGAGATCGTCAAAGGGCGCATTGTCCATATCGGAGAGCAGTACGTCGCGGTCGACATTGGATTCAAGTCGGAAGGCGCTGTCCCGGTTGGAGAATTTCCGAACATCAAGGAACTCAAAATAGGCGAAGAGGTTGAAGTATTCCTCGAGAGCGTCGAGAACAAAGACGGTCAGCTGATTCTCTCACGAAAGCGCGCGGACTTCATGCGCGTCTGGGAACGTGTCGTAAAAGCATTCGACACCGGAGAGGTCCTGAAGGGGCGCTGCATGCGCCGGACGAAGGGCGGCATCGTGGTCGATCTTCTGGGCATTGATGCTTTTCTGCCGGGATCGCAGATTGACGTCAGGCCGGTCCGGGATTTCGATGCCTTCATCGGCAAGGAGATGGAATTCCGCGTGGTGAAGGTCAATCATCCGTCGGAAAACGTGGTGGTCAGCCATAAGGTCCTCGTCGAGGAGGAGCTGGCAGGCCAGCGGAAGACGATTCTGGAAAGCCTCGAGAAAGGTCAAATCCTCGAAGGACACGTGAAAGCTATCACGGACTTCGGCGTGTTCGTCGACCTTGGTGGAGTGGATGGGCTTGTTCACATTACCGACCTTTCATGGGGTCGCATAAGTCATCCTTCGGAAGTGGTGAAGCTCGATCAAACCGTAAACGTGGTTGTGCTGGACTTCGACCAGGAAAAGAAACGCATCTCCCTTGGCATGAAGCAGCTCCTGCCGCATCCATGGGAGAATATCGAGCTCAAATACCCCGTAACGACAAAGGTTCAGGGAAAGGTTGTCTCCCTTACCGACTACGGCGCGTTTGTGGAAATCGAAAAAGGTATCGAAGGACTTATCCATATTTCAGAGATGAGCTGGACGCAGCATATCAAACATCCCTCTCAGGTCGTCTCGATGGGCCAAATTGTCAACGCAGTAATCCTTTCATTGGACAAAGATGGGAAGAAGATCTCCCTCGGCATGAAACAGCTGGAGCCGGATCCGTGGCTAACGCTGCTTCAGAAATACCCGGTCAGCTCCAAGCACACTGGAATCGTGAGAAACCTCACCAATTTCGGCGTATTTGTTGAGCTCGAAGAGGGTGTCGACGGACTGGTTCACATTTCCGACCTATCCTGGACAAAGAAGATTCGCCATCCGGGTGAAGTTGTGAAGAAAGGCGACAAGATTGATGTTGTCATCCTGGGAATTGACGTCGATCAGCGGCGTATTTCCCTGGGTCACAAGCAGATCGCGGACAATCCGTGGCAGGCGTTCGAAACCACGTATAAGGTCGGAACGCCCGTCGAAGGAAAGATCGTCCGGATCATCGAGAAGGGTGTTATCGTGGAACTGCCGCTCGGCGTCGATGGATTCGTGCCGTTGTCGCAGCTTTCGCAGACCCCGGTGAAGAACATCAGTGAGTCGTTTCATGTCGACGACGTCCTGCCTCTGCAGGTTATTGAATTCGATAAGGACAACAAGAAGATCGTCCTTTCAGTTATCGAATACCTGCGAGGAAAGGAGCAGAAGATTGTGGACGACTATGTGTCCAACCACAAACTTTCTCCGATGACGCTGAAGGATATGGTCACTGCCTCGAGCTTCAGCTCGGAGCACGGCGGGAATGAGACCTCAAACAACTAATGAAGGACGTGCTTGATGAAAAGAGTTGCCCGCGGTTGTCGGGCAACTCTTTTTCGTATCTATGCCCAAAGTCGCACTCCATACACTCGGCTGCAAGCTGAATTTCGCTGAGACATCCACCATCGCCCGGCAATTCGAAGAAAAAGGGTATGAGGTGGTCGAATCTGACGATCGCGCCGACGTTTGCGTCATCAACACCTGCAGCGTCACTGACCGCGCCGACCGCGAATGCCGTCAGATCGTGCGTCGTGCCTTGCGGCATTCGCCGGATGCGTATGTGATTGTCGTGGGCTGCTATGCGCAGCTGCAGCCCGGCGAAATCGCGGCGATCCCAGGGGTGGACCTTGTGCTTGGGACGAAGGAGAAATTCGATGTTTTTGGGCATGCTGGCGGGTTCCAGAAACTCTCCTGCGCTCAAACCTTTGTCTCTCCGGTAAGTGAATTGGATACATTCACCGGTGCTTCGTCCGTCGGCTCTCTGGAGCGGACACGGGCCTTTATCAAGGTTCAGGACGGATGTGACTACTCTTGTAGTTTTTGCACCATTCCCATGGCTCGCGGAGAGAGTCGCAGCACGGATGTCGGGACGATAGTTGAACAGGTAAAGAAATCGGTTGCAGGAGGTTATCAGGAAGTGGTCCTGACTGGAGTGAATGTTGGTGACTATGGTCGCAAATCTGGTACTTCGCTGCTCGAACTCTTGAAGGAACTGACACTCATCAAGGATCTACATCGCATAAGAATCAGTTCGATTGAGCCAAACCTACTTACTGATGAATTGCTTTCGTTTTGGTCGGTCAATGCCAAGCTCTGCAAGCATTTCCATCTTCCACTTCAGGCTGGGAATGATATTATATTGCAGTCCATGAGGCGGCGCTATCTCACAAAACTATATACGGGCAGGATCGAAAAGATCAGGTCGATGGTTCCCGATGCCGGCATAGGAGCGGATTTGATAACCGGATTTCCCGGTGAAACCGACGAGCTTTACGAAGCCACATACCGCTACCTGGTAGACCTGCCATTATCATATTTTCACGTTTTCACATACTCACCTCGACCTCAAACGCTCGCGGAAAGCATGCCGCTGCAGGTCGAGCCCCGGATCAGGTTTGAGCGGAGCGAGAAGCTGCGAATCCTCAGTCTAAAGAAACGACATGCTTTCCACCAGAGGTTTTTGGGAATCGCTCGGGAGGTTCTCGTAGAAGACAGGACGGCTGAAGGACACTGGACGGGCTTGACAAGCGAATATGTCCGAGTTAAATTTGATTCGGACCTGGAGCTGGCCAATCGCATCGTCACCGTCAAGATTACTGATATGGAAGGAGAACACTGCATCGGCAACGCAATTGATACCTCGGCTGTATCAACTCACGTCCTACCCATTACATCCAGTGAGGTATCGCTATGCGCATAAATCGCTCGGCAGTCCGCATTGTCGCTGTTTTTCTCACCGCGTGTTCGACCTTGGTTGCTCAACCAAATCTTCGCCAGGCTCTACGGTTGAATGTTTCGGTGGCGCCCCAAAGTCCATCTGGAAGAGCGCTTATTCAGGAGAGAGAATACTCCGAGAAATCAGTTTTACTTGGCATCGCCTATTCCTTGATTTTACCCGGCTTAGGTGATTTTTACGCGAATAAAGGCGAAACCGGAAAGTACTATCTCGGCGCAGACGTTGCTCTTTGGCTGACGTACGGAGGATTCCAGGCGTACGGCCACTGGGTCAAAAATGACGCCAGGACATTTGCCGTGGAAAAAGCCGATGCAGATTTCTCCGGCAAAGGTGCGCAGTTCGAAGTGGATCTCGGTAACTTCAATGATACTGATGCCTATAACCAGGCTAAACTTCGCAATCGGCAATACGAGCTACTTTATGACGTCGCGTCGAACTATTCCTGGAAATGGACTCTCGAAGAGGATCGTCTCCGCTTTAAAAATGAGCGTATCCGAGGTGACGAAGTCATCAGAAACTCTCAGTTTGTTGTCGGTGCACTTGTGATCAATCGCATCGTGGCGGCGATATCGGCTGCCAGGTCCGTCTCGGAGTATAACCGTAATGTTCAATCGCTGGGGGGATGGAGGCTGAAAGCTGAGGCCTCCGGCCGCTTGTTTGCGGCTGATGGCGTCGTCCTTACTGTTTCAAAGACCTTTTAATGATTTCCGAAGCGGCAAGCCTAATCCCGCACCGCTAGCGGGATTTTGTTTTTGGGGTTCATGCAAAACATCAAGCTTACGATCGAATACGATGGAACGGGATTCGTGGGTTGGCAAGTGCAGCAGAATGGGCCTTCCATACAGGGAGAGCTCGAGAAAGCAATTGCCCAGATAACCCAGGAACGAATCAGGACGGTAGCAGCGGGGCGAACGGATGCCGGAGTTCACGCACGGGGCCAGGTTGTCTCAACCAGAATTGCCAAACCTCTGGAACCTGCCGCCTTAGCGAAAAGTCTAAACGCACTTTTGCCGCCACAGATTGTCGTGCTGTCTGCTGAGTCTGTGGAAGACGGTTTTCACGCCAGGCATAGCGCACGTGCGAGAGTCTACCGGTATTTTCTTGCACTCAAGCATACAGCTATCGACAGAGATCACAGCTGGTACGTGGGCGGGTTCAACCTTGATCCCGGGCTTCTTGATCAATGTGCCTCAATGCAGCTTGGCGAGCATGATTTTGAATCGTTCTGCAAAAGCAACGTGGATGTTGATCATTTCCGATGCACCGTCGAAGAGTCAGCATGGTCAAGACAGGGTTCGACTCTTGTATACAGAATAAAAGCTAACCGATTTCTCTATGGCATGGTACGGGCTCTCGTTGGCACCACGGTCGAAATAGCACGGGGCCACCGACCGTTGGAGGACATGCAACGAATCCTCTTGGCGAAAGACCGGGCCCTCGCCGGTATGTCGGCTCCCGCCAAAGGGCTCTTCCTTGAAGAGATCATCTATTGAGGACTTGCAGGAAAGTTGCTGCCCTCATCGCGACCGGTGTTCTTCTGCTTGCACAGTTCGTGCTTCATTACCGACATTGAATATCTTATGAAAGCTGTGAATATGCTGCTTAAAGATGTCCTGGTCAAATTCGGGCTCCTTAAAGCCAGTCTCTCCGAGGAAGAGCTGAAGCAGGTCCTTGAGGCAAGCACGATCAGCGGTGCGATCAACAAGACCGAGCATGAGCTCATCAAGAGTATTCTCGAATTTACCGATACGACGGTAAAAGAGATTATGGTTCCCCGGCCCGACGTCGTGGCGTTGAATATCGAAATGCCGCGCGAGGTCCTGGTTCGAAAAGTAATCGACGAAGGATATTCGAGGCTCCCGGTATACCGCGAGTCCATTGACAACATTATTGGGATTATTTACAGCAAAGATCTCTTGAGCCTTCTTGAGCATCGTGATTTGATTCTGCTGCAGGATATTATCCGGCCGGCCTACTTCGTGCCTGAATCAAAGAAAATCAGCCAGCTTCTGCGCGAATTTCAGCTCAAGAAGGCGCATATCGCTATTGTCACTGATGAATATGGCGGCACGGAGGGGATTATCACGATAGAAGACATCATGGAGGAAATTGTGGGGGAAATCCATGATGAGTATGACGAGGTGAGCAAGGTGGCGGAACCGTTGCGCGATGGGTCGGCTGTGGTCGATGCCAGGATCAGCGTCAGCGAATTCAATTCCCAGTACGCCGCCGAAGTGCCTGAAGCTCCCGAATATGAGACTCTCGCGGGGTTCATTCAAAAGATCCTGGGCAGGCTTCCGGAAATCGGGGAAACCATTCCTCACAACGAGCTTCAGTTTACCATTCTCTCCAAGACTGCCCGGCGCATCAAGCAGGTGCGCGTAATCCGCACGCCCAAGCCACTGCCGACTGGCGAGTAGCGCCGAAACCTGCGGGCACTGGTTGGGAAAGAACGATCTCAGGGGCAGGAATCTCGCAAGAGACCAAAGCACATCGGAATCTTCATGAAGCAGGATCTCTTTGTCAAGATTTGCGGGATCACCAATCTTGAAGACGCCCTTCAGGCGGTTCGCTGTGGGGCCGATGCGGTTGGATTTGATTTCTTCGAAGAAAGCCCCCGGTTCATATCCCACAAACGCGCAGCTGATATCGTCAGCGCCCTCCCTGAGCACATTTCCAAGATCGGCGTATTCGACCATGCTGAGAGGAAATTCGTGCTTGACATCGTGCATCACGTCAATCTCAGTGCGGTGCAGCTATTCGGTGATGAGGGGCCTGATGATCTTGTCAACTTCGACACGAGTGTGATAAAGGCGTTTCGCGTCGGTCCGGGGTTCGATGTCGAGGTGATGAAGAACTACATCGTCGACGCATTTCTGCTCGATGCTCATCAGAAGAGTTTCGGAAGGACGGGAGGGATAGGCTTCGATTGGAACGTAGCAATCCGAGCTAAGGAATACGGCCGCATCATGCTCTCGGGGGGATTGACTCCGGAGAACGTTGAAGATGCAATTCGTTTCGTCAGGCCGTATGGAGTCGATGTGAATACCGGGATCGAGTCGAAACCCGGGAAAAAGGACCACGACTTGTTGCGGGAATTTGTCGCGCGCGCCAAGAGCATTCCCGTTTCCTACCGCGATGAAGAGGAACCTTAGAGTCTTTGCTCACGGTGAAAAACGGCTCGCGAGGCCGACCTTCGTTTCAACCCGCTGTACTTCTGCGCTGCTCAACCAATTTCTCAAAAATCTGAAGTAGTTCTTCCGCTTTATCATTCGCTGCGAAAAGTCCTGCCTGTTTCAAGCCAGCGGCGCCTAACTGTGATCTCAGCGGCTCGTCGGTGAGCACCCGGGTGAGTTGCGCGGTGATTTCCTCGAGGTCAAGTGGATCAACAAGAATTCCAGCGTCCCCGACGACCTCTGGCAGAGATGAGGAACGGGAGGCGATCACGGGCGTACCGCAGGCCATCGCTTCCAGCGGAGGAGCGCCGAATCCCTCGTAGAGCGAGAGATAGACAAACGCGGAGGCGAGCGTGTAGAGTCCGGGAAGATCGGACAGGTTCAAGTAGCCGAGGAGCTTGATTTGCTCGCCCAGGTGAAGCTCATCGATCTCCTGTCGAATACTTCCAGAATACCAACCAAGACCTCCCGCCAGGACGAGGCTATGTTGCTCCCGCAAGAGATCCGGGAGTCTTGCATATGCAGCGGCCAGACGGCCAACGTTTTTTCGCGGTTCGAGTGTCCCAAGATAGAGGATGAACTTTGGCGGGAGCTTGTATCTCGCGCGTATGACGTCAAGAGTCTCCCGTTCCTTCACAGGCTGGAATTGTGCGTCAACCGGAAGATAAACGACCTTCACAACTTCCTGAGGGACGTCGTAGAAATTGTGGATGTCGAGTTTCGTAGCCAAAGAGTCGGCAAAAATGCAATCGGCGACGCGGACGGCATTCCCAACGAAGAGCCGCTGCCAGATTCGCATCTTCAGGGTGAAGGTCTCTGGAAAGTGGTACGATACCAGGTCATGGATGGTAGCTACCATGAGAGTACGGGTGTTCGAACTCTTGCTCGAGCGCGATCGATGCAGGAGAGGGAGGACATACGCCGGCGAGAAATAGATGTCGATACTGTGCCTCCGCAGAAATCTCGGAAGAGTAAAATTCTCCCACCATCGGTTCGGTCCCATGGTAGTGCTGGCGGGCAGCAGCACCTTGGTCAAGTTGGGTGCCTCGAGGGAGGGATCATCTTCGGCCATGAAGAGCGTATAGGAGTTCTTCTGGTCGATTCTGAGAAGCGATCGGACAAAGCGCTCTGCGTACACTCCAACACCAGTGCGTTTTCGAACGATGGTTCGGCCGTCGATAGCGATGCGCATATGATGCGGACTCTCAGAATCTGCTGCGTGGCTTCAGTGAAAGGAGAATGTTTTTGAGATCCCCAAGGCTCAGGGCACGCAGAAGCAAAAGTGCACCGAAGTAGAGAGCAACACTTGTGATCAAAAGGAGAACAACATGGATCTCGGACCGGAGCAGGAGAAGTGGAAGGATGAAAAGCCCGGCAAGGGATATTCGGATGAGGGCACGAATCGGAACCGCTGCGCGTAAGGTGCCTCTCATTTTGAAGAACAAGAAGACAAATCCCAGCAGCGCCGTAAGCACAATGACGATGGAGGCACCCGTCTGGGCATACATCGGCACAAGGACGAAATTCGCACCAACGTTGAAGACGGCGCTCAGAATTGTGACTTTGAGCACGAATGATTGCTGATCGATGGCACCGAGGGTATTGCCGTAGAGATTTGCAAGAAAAACAATCGGGAGAAACCACACGAGAATCGCAAGGCAGGTAGCAGACTCTGCGTACTCAGGTGCAAAAAGAAGCTGGACGATTTCCCCGGAGAACATCGTTGTCGCAACAGCAATCGGGAGGGAGATCATCGCAAGCTGAATGACGCTCCGGCGGATAACTTCTTCCACCTCCCCGGGTTGGGTCCGGTAATTTTGGCTAGCGAACGGAAATACGGCTCCTGAGATTGCGAGACCGAACATGGTCAACGGAAAGACCAGATTATACGCTGCCCGGTAGATCCCTGCCGCCTCGTCGCCGACATACTTTGAAATCAAGACCGTGTCGAAATTGAAATAGATGGCAGAGAAGATTGTCGCAAGCGCGAATGGAAGCCCGCCTCGAAAGATCGAAATCATATGAGCAAAATCGCCGACCATGATAGGGCGCGTGAACCTGGTACGGACAAGGATATGAGTGCCGGAGACAAATACGATGTTCACAACCGCCCACACAGAGAGGAGCGAGAGAAGTCCTGCATCCAGCGAGATCGAGGCCAGGATCACGATGAACTCGGCAATCCGGGCCAGAGATAGCATCCCTGTCTCATAACCGACCCGGTCTATCGCTCTGAAGAATGAGGCGAAGGTCGTCCAATAGGTGCGCAGCAGCGTTATCAACCCCGCCAGCACGACAATGAAGAACCTCTCTGTGCCGAAGACGTCGAGAATGCCGCCGGTGAGGGAGATCGCAAGGAAAACCACGAACGTAAGCAAGCCCTTCCATGAGAGGACGGCGCCCAGCTGTCGAGGAATTTCTTCCTTGCTCAACCGCGGCACTTCTCTCATGAGATACGTATCCATGCCGAGATCGCACAGCGGTATGAAAAGCGCAGTCAGCGCGAAACCGTAATTATAAACTCCGAACATTTGTGTCCCCAAATACTTCGCAAGGAGAATAAAGGACACAAAGGCGAGCGATTTCGTCAGTACGTGAAAGCCGAACAGGAGGATCGAGTTGCGAAGAACGGAGGAACTCTCGATGCGAGGTCGCCCCGGTTCTGGTGATGAAAGCGGTGTGGTCTGTTCTGCGGGGTGTTGATTGCTCTTCGTATGTTCCATCAGTCTATGGTGATCGCAGGGAGAAAATACCGAAAATGGAAGGCTTAGTCAAGGAGCGAGCTTGAGTTTGGGGCATCGTCTCGCTATATTTGGCCAACCATCCAAGATGGAGTCTTGCTTAGTCCTGCCATTCGAATGCCTACCATCGCGATTGATGCCCGGAAGTTCTTCGACTTCGGGATCGGTATCTATATCCAAAATCTCGTTTCCACGTTTTCTTCGCTGGATACACCTTATCGGTTTTGGCTTTACGTTTCGGCGGCTCAACGGGCGAAGGTATCTGCACCGAACAACTGGGAGCTCAAGGAAGCCCGCTTTGGGAAATATTCTCCGGGCGAGTTCTTCTCATTCGGAAGGCAGGCACTGAGAGATGGTGTCGATCTGTTTCATGCGCCGCATTACACACTTCCGTCAGGACTCCATGGGAGATCTGTCGTTACAATCCACGATCTGATCCATCTAAAATTCCCTCAGTATTTCTCGTCGGCGCAACGTGCCTATGCCCGGTTCATGGTCGGACACGCCGTTCGCAATGCGGGTGCAGTCATCGCGGATTCCAGGAATACGAAAGACGACCTGGTTGAGTTATTCGGCATTGATGCAAATCGCGTGAACGTCGTCCATCTCGGGATCAGCGAATCTTTCCATCGGATGGAATCGGCACACATCAAACGATTCCGGCAGAAGCACGATCTCGAAGCGCCCTATTTGCTCTTTGTCGGCAATGTGAAACCGCACAAAAACGTTGCCACTCTTCTGAGAGCGTTCGCCCGCGTACGGCCACGATATCCTGATTTGCGTCTGGTGTTTGTAGGTGGAAGGTGCCTTCAAGATCAGGGTCTGGCTGACCTGGCTCGTGATTTGAGCGTTACAGAGAGTGTGAGAGATCTGGGCCGAATCGGCGATGAGGAGGTTCTGGGGACCTATAATGCGGCGGAGATGCTGGTTTTCCCATCTCAATACGAGGGCTTCGGCTTTCCGATTCTGGAAGCCATGGCGTGCGGGATTCCAACGGTTGTGTCCAGCGGCGGGTCGATACCGGAGGTGGCAGGCGATGCCTCGATTATCTGTGACCCCGGCGAGCCCGATTCATTTGCAGAAGCGATCGGGATATTGCTGACAGACACGGGCCGGCGAGCCCGGTTGATCAACCTGGGTCGGGAGCGGATAAAGCAATTCACCTGGCACGAAACGGCCAGGAGGACGTTGAAGGTTTACGAAGAGGTTCTCAAGAGATGCGACGAGAACTAAGAATCGGGATATTCGGCGGGTCATTCGATCCCCCGCACATGGGTCATCTCCTGATTGCAGAGCTGAGCAGGATTGCCCTCATGCTCGACAGGGTTTACCTGGTGCCGGCGTACAAGCCTCCGCACAAGGCGGGTAATCACCCTGCGACGGCACACGATCGACTCACGATGGCAAGATTGTCCGTACGTGGCAATCGACATCTCAAGGTTTCCGACATAGAGCTGAAGCGGCGCGGCGTCTCCTACACTGTCGACACGGTCAAGTCGTTTCGCAAGAAATTCCCTGATTCCGAATTATTCCTCATCCTGGGGGGGGATAGTCTCAGGCAGTTCCATCTCTGGAAATCTCCCGGTGAAATCCTCAGGGAGGTCTCGCTGGCGGTGTATCAGCGGCCGGGACACCCGAACAAAATCAAGGGCGTACCGAGTTCGAAAGTGATCCGGGTTGAGGGTCCGCTGATGGATCTTTCCTCCTCGGATCTCCGGACAAGGATTGAAAAAGGAAAAGAGATACGAGATTTGGTCCGGGAAGGTGTGCGAAGATTCATTGAGCGCAAGCATTTATACGGTGCTTAACAAGCAGAGAGTCGAACGATGAAGACGCTAACGGCGACAGACGAGATCAGAAAGATTGTCAACACGGACCATTTCGATCCCTTCACGGTGCTCGGCGCACACCTCATGGAACGGAAGGGTATACAGGGGATCGCGATCCGAGCATTCCTTCCTGAAGCCGCAAAGGCAGAGGTGGTCGAACTTCTCGACGGTGCAGAAGTGCAGACCCACCTCATGACCAAAGTCGCCGACGAGGGGTTCTTCGAGCTGTACGTGCCTAACCGCACCATTGTGTTCCCGTACAAACTCAGGCGATACTCCGATTCCGGCGAAAGTCAGACATTTTTTGACTCATACTCATTTCTCCCGACGCTGACGGAATTCGACCTCTATCTTTTCAATGCCGGCGATCATCATCGTATTTATGAAAAGCTCGGAGCACATTTTGCGGAGGTGAATGGTGTCGGAGGAGTTCAATTTGCTGTCTGGGCGCCCGCTGCGAAAAGCGTCAGTGTCGTCGGGGATTTTAACGGATGGGACCGGCGGAAGCACGCGATGCGTGTGCTTGGTTCGTCCGGAGTCTGGGAGATATTCGTCCCCGGCTTGCCTGAGGGAGAGCTCTACAAGTTTCAGATCAAAACCCAGAATGGGCGTGTCTTCGACAAGTCGGATCCGTACGGATTCGAGATGGAGCTTCGGCCGAGTACGGCGTCGCGGGTCAATCTCCTCCGCGATTGTGAATGGCATGACGAGGCGTGGATGAAGGAGCGGAGCACATCGGATCAATTATCAAAGCCGATTTCGATGTACGAAGTTCACCTTGCTTCGTGGGCGCGTGTGCCGGAAGAGGATAATCGCTGGCTCAATTATCGTGAGCTGGCCCACCGGCTGGTGGAGCACGTCCTTGCGAGGGGCTTCACGCATATCGAGCTTTTGCCGGTCATGGAGCATCCGCTCGATGCTTCGTGGGGATATCAGGTCACCGGGTACTTCGCACCGACAAGCCGGTTTGGGCGGCCGCAGGATTTTATGTACTTTGTCGATTATTGTCACGCACACAGTGTGGGCGTCATTCTCGATTGGGTCCCGGCACACTTTCCGAAAGATCAATACGCGCTTGGCGAGTTCGACGGGACACACCTCTATGAGCACGCCGATCCCCGTATGGGAGAGCATCAGGATTGGGGCACCTACATTTTCAACTACGGAAGGCACGAAGTGCGCAACTTCCTGGTCAGCAATGCGCTCTACTGGCTGGACAAGTTCCACGTTGACGGTCTGCGGATCGACGCGGTTGCGTCGATGCTGTATCTTGATTATTCGAGAAGAGAAGGAGAGTGGATCCCAAATCAATACGGGGGCCGCGAGAATATCGCTGCGATCAATTTCCTGAAGCAGTGCAACGGCGTTGTACATCACTACTTCCCGGGCACGCTCATGATCGCAGAGGAATCGACCGCCTGGCCGGGAGTGACGAACAGCCAGCAATACGGGGGTCTCGGATTCGACCTCAAATGGAACATGGGATGGATGCACGACATGTTGGAGTATTTTTCCAAAGATCCCATCCATCGCGCTTATCATCACCGGAACCTCACCTTTGCACTGCTGTATGCGTTCAGCGAACGATTCCTTCTTCCTTTATCGCATGACGAAGTGGTGCACGGAAAGCGATCTCTTCTCGACAAGATGCCCGGCGACCTCTGGCAGAAATTCGCGAACCTCCGGGCACTGTACGGTTTGATGTATGCGTTCCCGGGAAAGAAACTGCTCTTTATGGGAGCGGAGTTTGCGCCGTGGGTGGAATGGAATCACGAGGGCTCCCTCGACTGGCATCTCAGGCAATATGACACGCACAGCGGTGTCGAACGGCTCGTCGATGCGCTGCATGCGTCTTACAAGAAGGAGGCCGCCCTGCACGAGGTTGATTTCGAATACCGGGGATTTGAGTGGATTGACTTCCAGGACAGTGCGGGAAGTGTCATCGCCTTCGAACGAAAAGCCAGGGAAAACCGTGAGCGGATCGTTGTGGTGTGCAACTTCACGCCGGTGCCCAGGCATGGCTATCGTGTCGGCGTTTCGGAAGATGGTGAGTACGTCGAATTGCTGAACACCGACTCACAATACTACGGCGGGGGTAATATCGGCAATAGCGGCAAGATCTCGGCTGACAACGTCCCTTTCCATCATCATCCCTATTCACTCAACCTCACGCTGCCGCCTCTTGCCGTGGTCTACCTGAAAAAGCACTCATGAAGCGCGGGGGAAGACAAGTTATTCGTGAACGGTGGCTCAAGTCTTGAATCGAAGAGTCCCCCGGACATACGCATCTTCAGCTGATTCTCCCGCAAATGATATCGAAACAAGTACGCGGCTTCCTTTGCGGGCAAGTGCAATTCCCCCCTCGATACCGTTGACCGATCCGGAAGGGTCATAGAGGTCTGTCAGATATTCATGACCTTTCCTCCCTTCGAGAACGACCTCGTACGTCTTGCGCTTCCACCTTTCGTCAACGACTCTCAATCCTGTCGAGCTCTGCCCTTTGACTAATCGAGGCGAATCGACGATCAGTGCAACTCCCAACTGATGACGAATCCGTACCTTCGCTGAACGCTCCAGTTTCAGCTCGTAGCGAGGGAGTTTCCCGTGGGTGTAAATCTTGAGTGACCTTTGGATATTCTTCCCGTCGATTGTGGCTCCGAAGATGGTCGTTCCCAGCGGGAAGAGGGGCTCAAGCACAACATTGACGGATCCTATGGATTTGGCGGAACCTCGTGCGGCACGGCGTGTGAATGAGTAGACCGTTTCTGTCGCGTTTCGTGTGATCGTCATGTTTACCGACGCTCCCCCGACTGGAATGCAGGTGACCCGAAGGATCTCCCATCCCGGCGGGATGTAAGGCCGCAAACCGAGCGTCATGGATATTGCATCCACGTTGAGTCCCAGCATACCCTCGAATATCGGTTGAAGCACCATCGATTCTGACCATGCCTGGTGCGGGCAAACACCGGCAGGGAGGAACTTCTCTCCGTGGAGAACCTCCTCCATGCACCCTCCTGAAAACTGGCTGGACAAACTCGTGTTGGCGAGCAAGTGCGAGTACCCCTGAAGCGGACGGTGACACTTGAACTCAGCGAGTGAAGTCCAGCCGGTGAAAAGCGGCCAAATACTTCCTGTGTGGTACCCCGACGGTTTGTAAGCCGCATGGTCCTTCCCCACAATCCTCACACCCCAGTCTGTCGTGAATTTCTCTGAGGCAAAATCGGCAAGACTCAACTGCGATCGCCCCGGGTGTGTGCATCCAAAATTCATCCCGACAGTTGAAAGAACTGTTTTCTCGTCCGAAAACGTGCCGTTCGGTCGCAACGCGAACCGGTAGCAGCCGTTTTCTGAATTCCAGAATCTCTTCTCCAGGGCACTTCGGACCCGGGTCGCTTCCCGTTTCCACCGCTTCTGCAGTTTGTTGCTTCCAGCCATCCGCGCGAGGAATGAAGATTCTTTGAGAGCCTCAGCCCAGCATGCCCCGAGATAGTGCTCTGAATGCGAAGGGAAGAGGTGGCCTCCCTCAATCCACCCATGACCGACTCCAGTGTTTTCAATGAGATGATCGCGATCTGTGTCGGTCGAAAAACAGAAGCGCACCGCGTTCCGGACTCGTTCAAACTGCGCACGTGCGAAAATTCGATCGCCGCTCATTCGAACGTATCTTCCCAACAAAACGAGATACAGCGGAGTGGCGTCAGCAGCATCGTAGTGAGCAAAGCCGCTTGTCGTCAATTCATGGAGGATCTTTCCTGTCGGCTCCTGATGATTGCCGAGGAACTCCAGTACCTGGCGAACGTTTCTGAAGTCCCCATAGTCAAGCATGGCCAGGCATGCCCAAACGCTGTCTCTGCCGAAATACCAGGCATAACCCGGCCTGCCGCTGACATCGTGCACTCCGTTCCAGCCTGACGACGATAATCCGTAGCCAGCCATGAGAGATCTGCCGAGCCCGGGTGTAAACCCGAACAGCCGACCAAGACTCCAACGGGCCCATCGGATTGCATCATCGAAAGGCCCCTCGGGTGTCTGAATCTTGATCGACTTTCTCTCGAATCTCTTGAAGCGCTGGACCTGACGTACCAATGATCTGCCCGGATTGCCTGCAATGCGGCGGTAAGCCGAAACGGCATTGACCTCACCGCTACTCGACCCGCTCAGGAAGAACATCAGCTCCCTCGTGCCGGGCTCAACGCGGAATCGCATACCGAGAGCAACCATGGCCCGGTCCGTTTTGTCGCCGACCAGCGAACCGTCAACGAGGGAAACTGAATTGTGCTGACCGAGGCAGACCTGAAATGGTCGTTGACTGCTTCCAAGGACCGAGCAGAGCATGCCGCTTTCATCGGCGACGATGGCGGCATTCAGGCCGCTGTCCCAGTGATAGCGGAGACTACCCGTCGCCTGCGGGCTCAGGGGCCACATCAAACGCAAATCGACTTTGGCGGTGATGACTATCTCAACTGGTTTCGCGGATGAAATGCGATACCCGATGGCCGCAGCCGGATCACTCGTATCCGCACATAGAGTCTCCTCGATGATCGCATCATCAACCCTGTAGCGGCGCGAAAAGGTCTCCGGCCGGATAGAGACCTCAGGCGAAAGCGTCGAGGTCCACTGGATTTCGCTGTTATCGACTGCGAATCCCGTCTTCAGGTCATGGAAGATTCTTACCGGGTGAGACCAGATCTCCTCCAGGCCTCCACGCTCAAGCCCCATAAGGAGGATCCTGTCGCCAGTGATGTCAAAGAACTCGTTTCTGTCTGTCCCACGGAGGTCGCGGTGTATTTCCAGATCGCTCGAGATTCGGGGAAATGCCGCCTTAAAGTGGAGCATAGCGCTTTTTGTCCCGGGTCGCTCCTCGACTCCGGCGGATCCGAAGGTCCAAAAGGTGGGCTTGATCCACGGGGGCTTCGATCCTCGTCTACCTGCGGTACTTGCCGGAGTTTTCAGATAGTCCAGGCACTGTTCGGTGAGCAATTCCCGTTGGAGTTTAAATCGTCTGTCGACAGAGGAAAAGTAGAGATGAGCGCCCACTGTTACGATTCGGCCCAGCCCATCGGAATACTCGGCGATAATGCGGCGATCCTCGTTGAGCCTGATATAGCATTTCTCAACTGCTATGACTCGGCCTTGAGCAGGGATCACATTCTGGTAATAGGCCGCCGCATACTGATGGCCCGGAACGGGTGACCACGTGAAAGCTCCACCCGGAAGGTTCTTGAAGATGGGGTGTCCCTTGTAGGATCCAAAGCCGCGCATGTCAGGATAGTCGCTTGCCCATGACTGTTCTGACCAGGCTGTGCGGACGCAGACATTCGGTCTGATTGTTTCAAGTCCGAGGTCCGCTACGTAGGGCGCGGCGAGGAGAGAAAGGAGGATGCCGCCGCCCCGGGTGACGAAGTCCCGAAGCACCAGGATCAGCCCTTCGCCTTTATATACGTTCGGAATCTCCACCGAAGAATCGAAGTGCCACCAAAGAACATCGATATCTTTCAAAAGTCCTGGGTTCTTCTGAAGATTATCACTGAGGATACGACGGGCTCGAATCGTTTTGCGGGATTTTAGAAATGACCACGCCGCCAGTTCTTCGGGAGAAGCGGACAGAATCTTGCTTGTGAGAAATCCGACAGTTGTCAACGGAGTGTTACCTGCATCATGTAATTGCGTTCAAACATCTCATTCCAGACCCAGAAATCTGTCGAGGTCTGGACCCCCAGCCGGATTCCGATTTTCTTTCCGGATTTCATGGACAATCCGTACGATTCGTTCTTCGGGATAACAACGGAAATCCGGTACTGCCGTACTGAAGATTTCGGGCTCTCCGGCTTTTGTGCGATCAACTGAAGGTCTGACAGTTTGAGAATGTCGCGTCTGTCGTGTGGAGGGTCGGTCCAGCTCGAGCAGTTGCGGAGATAGTAGTCTGCCGCCTTTGCTGAATCACCGTCATTCAGAATGCGAATCTGAAAATTATCAAAACCGTGGAACCAGCCGTCATTCTCCGCATCAATCTGAATCAGCAGGTTCACCGGTTTGTCGGAGGCGCAATCGAAACGAAGCCCGGTCTCAGTCCATCCGGCACTGAACGTCGCGCTCAACAAGCTGTCCTCGATGATTCCGAATGGGTGCGCATTGATTGGAAGCGAATCAGTCAGGTGCGGCAGGACGGGTGTGATCGGATAGAGAGGTTCGGGATCGACATTGTCGCTTAAACCATCGCCGTCGGTGTCCCGCAAAAGTGGGTTGGAACCGTGCGATGTGCCCCTCATGATCTCTGAGAGGTCGCTCAGGCCGTCGGAATCGGAATCGCTCGAACGAGGATTTGTCCCCAGCCTTTTCTCGTCAAAGGGGAGCGTTGGGTCGTCGTCGGGAACACCGTCGCGATCTTCGTCCTTACATTCAGACAAGGAACCGAATCGCAGAGCGAGCCATGAGCGCGGGTCGGCATTTCGAATAATCTGCGCATTGAAATCGAAGTCTTCGCCGAAACGCCCGGGCATCTTCCATGGCTGATCGGCGTGATAGTACTCCGGAAAACCACTCGCATCGAAAAGTGCATCTATTTGATGATGAAACTCGTGCGTGATGAGCCAGTCTTGGCGGCTGAACCGATCCTGGAATGGGTTTCCGGTATAGCCTGACGACTTTCCGTACTTCCATGGTGCCGGGACGCCATAGGTGCCTCCGCCAACGGCCTGCCTGATCGCGATTGTGTCTTTCTTCACCGGATCCCGCGATGCGCTCGTTCGACGCGGCGGATAGTTGATCCAGGCATAGGGACAGACAAGTCCGGCATATGATCCCGGCGCCTTGTCGAATGACCCGACCGCGGACTCAAAATCCCGTGTTACTCGTTCGTTTGTTCCCAGCCAGTAGGGATCTGTGTCGCCGACTTCATGCAACCAGAGAGTGTCTTCGACGATAGAGAAGTCAAAATCCAGCGAGACCTTACAGCTCGAATTCCTGAAAAAGAACTCACGGTTGAACTCGGTCGCGTGCCGGAGATAGCTTATGTCGTCTTCAGTCAAAGTTCTGCCGTCGGGGATTCGTTGAAAGGGCGGATCCGGGTACCTATCGCGGTAGGAAATGGTGCGATAGACGAGACACATGATCGGGAGCCGGACAACCGCCGTATTCACCTTCGGCGTTGGAGAAGTTGCGAATCGGAGTATCTTTGAAACAGCTGATGAAGCCGGGATGGTGCGGAGCGCCGGAAAATACCGGTAGCTGTAACGCGTGAGAGGTTTCAGATCATCCAGAGTAGCTGTGCGCTCCCGAGAGTCGCGGCGGGGATTCTGAGCCTGTATTCGCCTCCACGGTTCTCCGTCAGCGGCAATTTCGACCCAGCCGCGTGCCGGAGAGTCTGTTCGCCACTTGAATGTGACCGACGCGCCGCGTTCATCCGAGAGAGACGATGCCGTCTCGTTGGACGATTCCGACCAGAATACGATTCGATCGTAGTCAGCGATTGCCAGCCTTCCTTGACCGAGGACCGCAATTCCGCGTGGAGCTTTGAATCCTCCGATAGAATTGGCGTCGATCGTTCGAACCAAGCGGTGACTGTGCGAATACTGAAAAATGTTCCTGGATCCCGGGTCGGCGACAAAGAGCCGTTTGCCGCTGGCCACAACACAGGTCGGCCGCACGAGAAAATCTACAATCGAATCCGCGAGCACGCCCCGCGGCGTGTAGACCAGGATCCTGTTTCCTTGAATGACGTATTTGCGCCCGGAGAAGAACACGGATGTCGGGTATGCAGGCGGTGTACCGGCAGTGCCCAGGGATTTGACCGATCCGACGTCGTCAATACGGACGAACTTGTGCAGTTGTGGAAGATAAAGCTCCAGAAAACCATCGACGTTTTTGATGTAACCGACATGATCGAACACGAGAATTTGTCCAATGGCCGGATCGCGTGCGCGCTCTGGTGCGTGTTCGCCTTGTATGGTAACATCCCGAAAAGCCGCAGAGCCATCTGAGGACTGAAGGCCGAAATAGCCCGAGGCAAATACCAACACCGTGTCGGTGCCGACAAGGGTGCCGTCCACGAATACACCATAGCGTTTTCGAGCGGGATCGACCGCGACACGCAACACTCGCCAATCATTCGTCGAGGGGGGAAGATCGAAGGTGTTTGTGGCATTAAAGGTACCGGCCGCGTCGAAATATCCGGTGAGTACGCTGTTCTCATCGAACCGGACCATGTGTGAGAGGGCTTTGGATGTCGTGTCGTCAAGACTGAAGAAGACCCCAGCGCGTCCGCCTTTGAGACTCACCTCGAGAGAATATGGTAAGGATGCGGCGACGTAGTAATGCGAAGCGAGAAGCTGATCGTAGTCGCGGGTTGTAATCGCTGCACTCTTGTTTTCGATCTTCCAAAGGCCGGTTGCCGGCGTCCAGTCGGGAGCGAACCCGGCCCGCAAGAATGTTTCCCGATACCACGTTTCTTGCCCGAAGAGACAACAGGGGAGAAGAAGAGTTAAATAAAGCCGGCCGGCAATAGACATCGATTTCCTATTGATTAAAAGACGCATTCTGTTGAGACAATCAAATCTGGATACTTACAGGTTGGCCAAGCTCGCTTTCAGTATGGTGCTTTCCGTCCAGCCAGACTGTGAACCGTTTCCCATCGATCCGCACCTTGAGCCTGCGACCCCGAATGATGACGTTGTCAAGGACCAGATGCTCCAGGTTGAAGGGGAAGGGGTCCACTACAACAAGAAACTCCTCCGGCCGGATTCCCCCGACGTACTTTATAAGAAGGTCATTAACCCAGGAATGTTGGTAGTCATCGATGCCGCGATATCGGCTTGGCTCGCCTGTGACAGGATTGTAATGTTCGAAGCAGTTTGGAAGTTCCGGGTTGCCTCGGAAAAACATCATACGGACGTATTTCAGAATGAACTCGGCTGTGCGCAGACGCAGTCTTGTGTCGGAAAAGGCGAGCGCTGACGCGGCGAGCGCTTCAGCAATGTGGCTGTTCGTCATCGGCCAGACCCGTCCGTTCCACGGACAGTTCATCCGTTTCCCTTTCCATTCAGGCAAAGGGGAGAAGAACTCATCATCGAGGCTCGAAGAGGGTACCGGAAAGGGAGTCCAGAATTCTTTGGGATTCAGGAGGTGCCGTGTCAGGCCGCGGCGATGGCTGTTGTCGACAATGTCGGTGAAGTAGGGATAGAAGCAACTCGCCGCTTTGACCATGGTGCGCTTACCCGTTTTTGGGTCAACGTCAAAGAACATCTCCTGAGCGGAATCCCACATCTTCTCCCTGACGGCTGTCCTGATTCTCTCTGCTTCCATCCTCCAGAGTTCCGCTGAGTCGGTTTTCCCGATGCGGTCAGCCACAGCAGCCAACGCTCGTTTTAGCTCATAGATATACACGGTAACATCCACGCCTTTGAGCCGGAAGACATCACCCCAATGCTCCTGATCCGCGCGTGCGTCCACTGCAACGTACCGGTGCATATACTCCTGCCCGGTTTCATAATGATTATCTATGTCGTACAGGCCGCTCACTTCCTCGTCGCGCTCCCGGTCGAAGTAGGCCGCATACTTCGCCAGGCCTTCGTACACTGACTCCAGGTAGTCGGAGGATGGATGGTTCAAGTCGAGCTGGAGGAGAGCGTTCCCCCAATTGGCATGATAGAACATCTCCTGCCTGTAGTGGTTGACATCGATATACCCGCGGAAGCCGCCATCCTCGCGCTGATTGTCGATGAATGTCGAGAGGCTTCCCCGTGCAAGTCCCGGGTCATGCATCCATCGATTCTCGAGCATGTGACACTGTGCGCTGTAGGAAATAGGTGCGCGAAAATATCCGATTCCCTCGCATACAAACGGCCGTTTGTAGTTTCCTTCCGTCCCGATCTGCGTATTCAATTTCAGGCCATACCACCGGTACCAGTAATAGTTGGTGAGGTACTGATCGGAACATTCGAAAGCGGGTACAGAATCGAAGTGATCATTCCAGCTCGTCCTGCTCAAAACAATGGGATCTCTTTGTCGGAGTGCTGCAGCGAGGTTGTTCTGTGTTTCTTCGTGGGCCGGAGAGGCTCCAAAAGCGATTGTCACACTTATGCTCTTGCCGGCGCGAAGAACGAGCTCGCGCTGCAAAGCAAAGTACACGAGCCCTTCCGCATCGGCGCCCGCGAGCTTCATGTCCCCGGGAAGCCGTCCTCGCCGGAACGACTCTGCCCAGGGGGTCAATTTCCAGTGTGGCTGAACCGCAGTGCGTTCACTCAGGTTGATGCTGTGCGAATGTGCGGCGGGAGAGATTCCCAGGCCGCAGGCAACCTCAAGCCGCGGGCTCACAGACGGGCGCAAGCTATGCTTGAAGAAGAGTGCTCCCTTCCGGTAAGCGACATCGTCAAGCCATGAAGTGTTCTTGGACGGTGCATGTTCTTGAACCGTCCAGGCCACGAGATGCAGCCGAACCGGGCGGCTGGTCTTGTGTTCGAGCGAAATTACGCTGACGGCAATATCGTTCGGAAGCATTGATTTCCGCTCTACAACCTTGATGGTGGTTTTTGTACCATTCAGTCTTGCCTGGTATGTCTGGCGCAACTCGGATGGATTCCATGTCCTTCCTGTGAATTTCAGCGGGATTTCGGAGCCATCCTCATCAAGGAGAGTCCAGGTAAAGAGCGGCTTGAGCTCGAGGTTGTAGTAATGCGCCTCATCCCAAAAACCCGGTGAATCCAGGTATGACGGAAAAGGTGGAGCCCAGAGAAGCCGGTTCGCTCCTCCAAGAAACCACTTGTCGGATCGCGAAAGTCGTCTCAGCACGTCGATGCGTTTCATAGTCGAGTGCCTCCTTTGACAAAGAAGTTCTCGTCAATCACAGGATCAGCCTTTGAGGCCCGTAAGTGTTATCCCCCGTACAAAATGTTTCTGAGCGAGGAGGAACACGATGATGACAGGAAGCATGACAACAACAGCGGCCGCCATCTGGTGAGGCCAATCGGTCGAATAGAGGGAATTGAAGTTGGAGATTCCAACCTCGACAGTCCGCATATCGACCCGATTCGTGACAATGAGAGGCCAGAGAAAATCCTTCCAGCTTCCCATGAACGTGAAAATGGCGAGTGTGGCGAGCGCGGGGCGGGAAAGTGGAAGGATCACTCTGAAGAATATCACGAGGTCAGAGGCTCCGTCTACCCTGGCGGCATCTTCCAGCTCACGGGGAATTGTGAGAAAGAACTGCCGGAGGAGGAAAATCCCCCAGACGCTCGAAAGACTCGGTGTCAACAAAGCCCAGTAGGTGTTGATCCACCCAAACGTGGTGATGATCAGAAAAGCCGGGATAATGGTCACAATCGCCGGGATCATCATGGTTCCCAGGTAAAGAGCGAAAAGCCTGTCTCTGCCCGGAAAACGAAGCCGGGCAAATGCGTACGCTGCCATGGAACAGAACAGCAGCTGGCCGATCACCGAGGCGCCTGCAACGACGATCGAATTGAAAAAGAACCTTCCGAACGGCTGAAGCGTCATGGCCTCAGTGTAGTTCGACCAACGGACAATCGACGGGATAAATTTCGGTGGAAACTGATAAACTTCCAGCTCGTTCATCAATGATGTGCTGATCATCCAGAGGAACGGTATGAGCATCGATAGCGCAACGATCGCCAGAACGCCGTAAAGAGCGATTGTGCGCACGCTCGACATTGTTTTCCCGGATACGCTCACCTTGTCGAGCTCCCGATCTTTTCCCACACCTTCGGATCCTCGTGCCCAAGTCTCCACACGGAAATCCCTCTGAATCCGTATTTCTTCACGAGCTCGAACTTTGCCGCGAAGGAACGGGCATCTTCCAGAAACAGAAACTCGTTGATATAGTCATTCGGATAGTACGTGAACGATACTTTGTCCTGCTCATCCCAATGCCATGGGCTCCCGAACCGATCGGCGAGGCCGCGGGCTTCCAGATAGTCGAGGCACCGGCCCCAGACATGAGGCTGGTTGTTCTGGTAGGAGGGCTGCCATCGATAAGAATAGAACGGGATTCCGAGGGAGATCTTCGATGCCGGAACCTGCGGCAGTACGAAACGAATGACCGCCTCCATCCATCGGAAGCCCGCTACCGGACCCGGGGTTGTTCGGTACGTATGTTGATCGTAGGTCATCAAGGAAATGAAGTCTCCAATCTCTCCGAGTGCTTTGTAGTCGTATGCTCCCCGCCAGTACTCATAGATCCACTTGTGATACTCTGTTGGTCCGATGATGTCGCCTACGCGCGGAACGACAGCAATGCTTATCGCGAATCCCGCTGCGTGAAGAGCTTTTGCAGCTTGACGATAAAACTCCGTATAGAGATCGCGATCGCGAATATGGATATTCTCGAAATCGAATTGCAGTCCGTAGAATTTGTTCTCGCGGCATACCCTGAGCATACCGGCGATGGCCCGCGCTCTCGCGGTGGAGTCCGTAAGCAACGAATGGAAGGCGGGCTGATCGAATCCGGCATTGACCAGGAGAGGCATGACTTTGACCTGGTGCCGTGATGCCAGATCAAGAATTCTCTTGTCAACGGTTCCCCAGAGAATCCCGTGTGCGTCGAATTTGTAGGCCTGTGGTCCGACGATGTCGATGGAACCAATATTGGCCGTAAAACTCTCAAAACATTTCTCGTTGTCGACTATGTAGAAAAGCCGCTCGACCTTCTGTCCGAGGGCAAGATCGTATGCGATGAGACACACAACGAGGATCAGAGTATTTCGAATGAGCATCATGTGTCAGTCTCCGAAGCTAATCCCAAGATCACGCGCCGTGAGCATCGTGTCGCAGTCGAGCGGAACGCACTTCATACGGCGGGTTGCCATTGCCAGAGGAACATAGCGCACGGTGGGAGGATCAAGGGCGACCATCACACCGGATTTTCCATCTGCGAGCGCTCGGATGGCCGCGGCTCCGAATCGGAGTGAGATCAAACGATCGAACGTCGTTGGCGTACCCCCGCGGAGGAGATGCCCCAGGACGACACAGCGTGATTCCCGACCCGTCGCTTCCTGAATATCTTGCGTGATCCGGTCTCCGATTCCTCCCAGGCGCTCGGCGCGTCCGACCTCAGTGGACTTCACGAAATGGGTGCCCCCCTTTGGTATGGCTCCCTCTGCGACAACAACGATCGCAAATCTCCTACCTTGTGAATATCGCTCCTGGATTTTCGCTGCGACTTTTTTCATGTCGTACGGAATTTCAGGTATCAGAATAACATCGGCGGTCCCGGATATGCCGCTGTTGAGAGCAATCCAGCCGGCGTATCTCCCCATCATCTCCACGACGATCACGCGCTGGTGAGCTTCGGCGGTGGAGTGGAGTCGGTCAAGACACATAGTGGCGAATGACACGGCCGTGTCAAAACCGAATGTGATCACAGTCCTCTCAAGGTCATTGTCGATTGTCTTGGGAACACCCACTACCCGAAGCCCCTTCTGAGCAAGAGCGTTCGAGATCGTGAGTGAACCATCTCCTCCGATGGAGATGAGCGCATCGATCTTGGCCTTCCGGAACATACGAATCAGCTCGTCACTCCGGTCTTTTTCGTACAGCTTTCCATCCTTCCCCTTGGTTGGGTACTTCAGAGGATTACCTTTGTTGGTCGTGCCAAGGATGGTTCCTCCCAGGTGTGTAATTCCTCTGACGCTGACGCGCGTGAGAGGGAGAAGGCCTCCGTCGGGATACTGCTCCGGCATGAGCAATCCGTTGTATCCGTCTCTGATGCCTACGCATTCCCAGCCTCGGTTAAGCGCAGCGGTTGTTGCCGCGCGAATCACGGCGTTGAGACCAGGAGCATCGCCGCCGCCGGTGTTGATGGCGATTCTCCGAATGGTTTTTGAGCTCATAGTATTCCTCCGAGTTTCTGAATCCTAGTGCCACTTCTCAAAAGAAATCTCGTGATTTGTTCTCGGGCCTCTTCAATAAGGCAGTAGTGCCTGCTTCCAAGACGCGGATCCACTTCGGAAACACAATAACAATTATTGGAAGCGGCACTAGCTGTAGTCAACCTCGCGTCCCATCAGTCTGAATTGTATCCATGTGATAATAACAATAATGACGAAGAGAACCCAAGCCATCGCTGATGCATACCCCATCCGCAGCTCTTCCCACGCCGCCTGGTAAATGTGGTAGACGATGACATCTGTGCTCCGGACGGGGCCGCCGGCGGTCATGACATAGATCGATGTGAATACCTGAAACGAGCTGATCAACGATGTGACCAGGATGAAAAATGTCGTGGGTTTCAGGAGCGGGAAGGTCACTCTCCAGAATCGTTGCCAGGGTGTGGCTCCGTCGATGCGAGCTGCGTCCAGGAGATGTTCGGGAATACCCTGAAGCCCGGCAAGGAATATGACCATCTGGTAGCCGAGGCCGAGCCAGACAGAAAAGATGATTACCGAGAGCATCGCCGTCTCTGTGGCGTTGAGCCACTGAAGCGGACCCAGCCCGACGAGTCCGAGGAGGGTATTGGCGGCCCCGAAGGTGGGGTGATAGATCCACATCCATACGAGTGCGATGGCTACGAAGGACGTGACGCTCGGCAAAAAATAGAGCGCCCTCAGAAATGTCACTCCCTTCAACCGGTGGTTCATCACCAGGGCGATGGCGAGCGAAATGATCATACCGATCGGCACATTGAGGATGTAATAGAACGTGTTTTTCAATGCATTCCAAAAGTTGGGATCCGAGGCCATTTCTTTGAAGTTTCCCAAGCCCACGAATGGTTTGTCGGCGACGACGACATCCCATCGATGCAGGCTCAAGTAAGCGGCAAAAATGATCGGCGTGAAGACGAACACGGTGAGATGAAGCAGTGAGGGGGCCAGAAAACTCAATGCCGTCTTCGTTGATTGCTTTTCCCGTGCTGTGGCTCTCGCATAGAGAATGGCACTGAGGAGGAGTACGATGGCACCGACGGCCAGCAGGAACTCAAGGATCTCCGAATGCTGCCGGAGGGGTTTGAAGGCAAGAGCCTCGTGCTCCCGGATGCCGGCAAGCTGGCGGTCGATGCGCGCCGCGTACTCCGTCATGGTCTCATGCATCGGCTGATTGCCGATCATCACTTCATCCACCGCATCCTGCAAGGTCCATTCGATTTCGCTGAAGCGCTCAACGATAGAACCCCACGGCTGTCGGCAATACGGTACCTCCGAGACAAAGGCGCGTTCAAGTCCGAGCGTATCATCGGCAATGAGCTCTTCCGCCACCTTGCGCACCGACGGGATCTCAAGCCTTCGGGCAGCGCGCAGCCTGTTTGCCGTTTCGCCGGCCATGAAGGCCGCGAGGAGGACTGCCTCTTTTGGATGTTTCGTGTTTGCCGGAACGCTCCAGCCCGATTCGTACATCACATTCACGCGCTTGCTGCCGTGCCGGCGGGGGAGTGACACCACGCCGAGCTTCAGTTTCCCGTCCTCGATCTGCCGCAGCAACCTCGGCAGCCGCCAGTGACCATCGAGGATCATGGCGATTTTGCCGTTCATGAAAAGCTGAACGTTGATGCCGGTCTTCTCAGATTGTACCCAGCTGCCGGTATTGGGCGCGACCTTATGGCGCTTCTGAAGATCAATAAGGAATGTCAGTGCCTCTTCGGTCGACGGAGAATTAAGCGTTCCGGTCGCCCGCATTCCTTGTGGATCAAGGACATCGCCGCCTGCCGACCAAACCCACGTGATCCAAAAGTAGAAGTAGTTTGAAAAAGACGCTCCGAATTGATCGGTTGTGCCGTCGCCGTCCAGATCCCTCGTCAGTTTCTGTGCGATCGAGAGGAAGTCACCCCAGGTCCAATCGTTGCCGGGGTAGGAGATCCCTGCCCGGTCAAACAGTTCCTTATTATAGAAGATCATCAACGGCGTGAAGCCCTTTGGAAACGCATAAAGGGCATTCCCGCGCTGAGCAATCTGAACCGCGTTGGAGAACCATTGGGTGGTGTCAATGTTCAATTGGAGTGCAAGCGGCCGAAGATCGAGAAGGATCCTCTTGTTCGTGAAGGTGGGGATGAGCTTTGAGTCGAGAAGGAATACATCGGGCGGTTCGTCTGCGGCGAGCGCCGTCAGGATCTTCTCTTCATATTGGCGCCCGGGACTCGGTTCATAGAGGACATCGATCGCAGGGTAAATTCTCTTGAACTCTGCGAGTGCCTTTTGGTCGAGAGGCATTTCGTCAAGGTCTGCCCAATCGGTCAGGCGGAGGGTGACGCGCTCCTGGGCACGCGCACCCTGATTGAGGCACATCATAAGAGGGATGACGAGGAACGAGAGGGCGACGGCGGATGCAAAACAACGAAGTGTGAGAAAGTGCTTCACCGGATCTGTAATGGAAAAAGGGTGAAGGAATGAATAGCGGCCCGCGAGTCTGGTGCCAGGAACAACTGAGATCCGGAATCACCTTGTGCTCTCTGGATGCACAGCGCGACAATCCTAGCGGGACGACAATCGGGCAAATACATCGAGCGATATGGCTGCTGCCGACCGGATCTCGTCAATCGAGTTATAGAAATGAGGGGAATAGCGGAGCTTCCCGCCCCGTGCTGAGATCAGTACCCGTTCTCGCGCAAGCTCTTCGTATGCTGCTGATGCCTCCACGCCCTTCGGCGGGAGGATCGTGACAATGCCCGCCCGCTCTTGATCGTCGGTCGGTGAATACAGAGTCAGCCCGGCATCAAGGAACTGTCTCGTGAGCGCCCCCGTCAACGAGAGTATGTGCGACTCAATGACGTCCGGTCCGATCTCGAGGATTGTGCTCAGCGATGCATGATAGCCCCACATCGCCGGGATATTCACTGTTCCTCCTTCATAACGCCTCGCCGTTGTAGCAGGAGCCTGATCAAAATTGAAGAAATCCCATGGGTTCTCCACCGAGAGCCAGCCAAGGTATTTCTGGTGTACCCTGGACTGCAATTCTTCTGTCAGGTAGAGGAAGCCGATCCCTTGTGGTCCCATTTGCCATTTTGGTGCCCCGGCAGCGACGGCGTCGATTTTCATTTCCTGGACATCAATCCGCATACCGCCGACAGCCTGCATGGCGTCGACGACGAAAAGAATCCCCCGCGATCGGCACAACTCTCCGAGTACCGCCAGGTCGGACCGGTACCCTGAGAGAAACTGGACTGCGCTCAATGCAAGGAGCCGTGTGCGCGGCCTCAAGGCCTCGTAGACCATCTCTGCGGTGAGTTTCCCGTCCGAAGAGTGGATGACATCAATTTCCACTCCGTGACTTTTGAGATGATAGTACGGATAGACATTGGCCGGGAATTCGAGGTCGTTAAGGAGTATCCTGTCGCCCGGCTTCCAATCGAGGCCCGCCGCGACGATGTTGAGTGCGTCCGACGTGTTGCCAGCCAGCGCGATACGTTCCCACGACTCTGCATTGATCAGCCGCTCAATGCACCCCTTCGTCTTCTCCAGTTGCTTCACATCGTCCGGATATGTCTCGATCTTCCCCGTGGATCGGTCCTGCAGGTGTGCGATTTGTGCTTTGAGGACCCGCGTCGAGAGGGGGCTGACCGCGGCGTGATTGAGATAGATGAGACCCTGTTCTGTGTGAGGAAAGAGTTGCCGGTACGACTGATGCGTTTCGTAAGGAATGAGGGTCGGATTGGGGATTTTCACGTGCTTGCCGTTGTTATGGGGATGCGGATACGTGGTGAGTGTACTCAAAGAGACCAGTAAAATCAAGAAAATCTGCCAGGTCTCCTGAGTCGGGCCAGATGCAAGTGGTAGAAAGTCCTGACAGCGGAGCGCTGTTTTCTGTGCAAAGTAATGCACGAGAGGCGGCCTCCTGACGAAATGCCATCTGTGTTTCCCTGCCCTCCTTTGAAAATGCACAGATTTGTAATACATTTGTCTGGCATATATTCTCTCCCTCTACATTTCCTTATCAGGAAGAACCCATGCGACGACTCTCCGCTCTCAGCCTGCTGCTTCTTTGCACATTCTTCGCCCCAAGAGCACAATCTCAGATTATCGCGAATAACGAAAAAGGCATATTGATTCGATGCGACGATTTGGGCATGTGCCATGCAGTGAACATGGCCGCGATTCAGGTATTGAAATCAGGCCTTCCAGTGTCCTTCTCCGTTATGTTTGCCTGTCCATGGTATCAGGAGGCCGTTGACATCCTTCGTCGGTACCCCCACGCCTCGGTTGGCGTTCACCTCACACTCAACGCCGAGTGGAAAAACTATCGATGGGGTCCCATCGCGGGCCGCCTGGCCGTCCCGTCTCTGGTGGATAGTCTGGGCTATTTTTTCCCTACCCGCGCTGCCCTGTTCGGGAACAAGCCTAGTCTGGGGGAAATCGAGACGGAACTGAGGGCACAAATCGACCGTGCTTTAAAAAGCGGCTTGAGGATCGACTACCTCGACCACCACATGGGGGCAGCGGTCAACACACTGGAGACACGGCAGTTGCTGGAAAAGCTGGCACAGGAATATGGGCTGGTAGTTTCGCGGTACTTTGATGAAGTAGATGCCGCTGGTGTCTATTCTGCTCAGCCGGCGAACAAAGTCGATACGTTGCTTGCAAGACTTGCCGTTCTTCCGACGGGCAAGATCAGTCTCTTCGTTTTTCACATCGGGCTTCAGACTCCCGAGATGGATGCTCTCATAGACCTCAATCTCACGGGTCCTCGCGACATGAGCAGGCATCGTGAGGCCGAATTGCATGCCCTTCTGGCTCCGGACGTGCGGGCTGCCATGCAGCAGAGCGATGTCAGGGCATTGACCTACAGGGATCTCTTGGCGTCGGTTGGTGTCAAGAACATGAAGCGGCCTGTCCTGAAGGATTGATCGTCGTGAAACTCACAATCTTCATTTTCGTCCTCGCCGTCGTTCTGGCCTCGTGCAGTATCTCCATGTTTGAGCCGTATTTCCAATCGGCTGAGAGATACTTCCTCGCCGGGAACTTCGAGGAAGCGATAAAGATGTATTTCAGGGCGATCGACCAAGACAAGAAACGACCTGAAGCGTATTTCGGTCTCGCCATGACATATTATAAGACGGGGTATCTTGAAGAGGCGACGCTGGCATTGGAAAAGACGCTGGAGCTTGATCCTCTCAACGTGTATGCGTACGAGCGGCTCGCTGCGGTCAACATCGATCTTGGCCATGTGGACACGGCGATCTACCTCTGCCGCGTAGCCCGCGTAATGGACGGCAAGTTTGTGCCGGTCATTAACACGCTCGGCCATGCATACTTCGAGGCGGGCAAAATGGATAGTGCGGAAGTTGCCTTTTCTACTGCTGCGAGTCTGTGCCGGGAATTGAATCTTCAGTCTCGGGCCGGTAAGAACGCGGTGTCGTTTTCCAGCGATGCCTCCGAAGCGTTCAACGGCCTGGGAGAAGTATGTATAACCCGGGGCCTCTACACACATGCCCTCGATTACTTCGGCGCTTCGATTTCGTCCATGCCGAACTGGGATACTCCGTGGTTCAACAAGGCAATAACCTATGAAGCTCTGACAAATTATTCTGCAGCTCAGGTAGCTTATCTGCGCACAATCGATCTGGCCCCGGACAATATCTCTGCCATGAGAAGCTATGCCAGGTTGCTTGTCAGATTGCGCAGGGAGCCGGATGCCATCGAACTCTACCGCCGGGCTCTCCGCGTCGATCCTTCCGATACGTACAGCTACTACGGTCTGGCGGACCTCTATGAAAAAAAAGGGGAGTACGCAGAAGCTGCAGAGGCTTACAAGGGCGTTCTTGAGTCGGCGCCCGACAACCCAATCGGATATCTGCGGGCCGGGCGATTGGAAATGAAGCGCAATGAATTCGATGACGCAATGAAGATGTTCCAATCCGCGCTCGATTTGAACCCGGGTTTCTCCGAAGCCTATGACGGACTCGGTGAAGCTTACCGCTCGAAGGGACTTATGTCGCAGGCTGAGTCAGCCTTTGAGGATGCCATTAAAAATGACTCCACGCTCTCGAGTGCTGTCCGCAATCTGGGATCGCTGCTTCTTGAGCGGGGAAGGGAGGACGAGGGGGTGACGATGATGAAACGCGCCGCCCTCCTCGGTGACACAAAAGCAAAAGAACTTCTTCGGGGTCGCGGGATTGGGTGGGAGACAAAGTGAAGGTCGATTTCACGACTATTGCAGTTCTCGCGTTCTTACCTCTTCTCGTCCGGACACTCCTCTACCTCGCCGCACTCAAGATACGTTCGATCCGCATCACATTGCTGAATTGCATTGTGGTAGCCGGAGCGCCGTACCTCGTCGGTTTTGTCCCCCTTCCTTTACCGATGGTTGTGAAATTCGCCGCCGGCATTTTTCTGGCCATGTTTCTCCTGACAAGATATACGGAAGCGGAACTCTTTCCCGATGTCGTTGTTATTCCAATCATAGTCGAGTTTGCGTCGGCATTGTTCCTAGAGTTGATCCTCATCCCGCTCCTGACGACGTGATTCTTCTCAGAATTTGGCGCGCATTGACAAAAGGCACTAGCCCAACTGAAGATTGCGTCGAATACTTAATCACTGCATTTCGCCGACATCTCCTTTCCGAAATTTGCTATTTTTCGTGAATCAGCAGCGAGTCAAATCCCTCCTGCAGAAAACCGAATTCTTGCATCGCATTTTTCCACGAGCACGCAAGAACACGAGACGGAGTGATGGCTATACTACATCGCTGTAAATCGGTAGGCCTTTTTGGCGTATCGTTGACTTTGAGGCTGACGCGAGTTAACTTTGTATTACAAGATCTTAGCGCCTCTAGTACTACACGACCAATATTCCGTTCCTCTTACCCCTTGAGCGTAGAAGCGGACGCGGTCCAATTTGTCAAAAAGTGCAATCTTCGGACCCGTCCAAGTGCAGGAGCCACTTCATGCAAGACAAACCCCTCTCTTTACGCCTCTTCTTCCTGATCCTCGCGACATCTCTCGCGAGCATTGCCGTCGGTCAAGAGCGAAACGCGATCAAAGAGCCGTATTCGCTTTCGCTGCAGGCTTCTCGAAGTGCGGGCGGCATTGAAGTCACGGCGACCATTCGCAGTGTCGATCCTCAGAAATATCCTCTTCCAACTTTCATCAAGCAACTCGTCGCTGATCCTGACGATGGGGCGAAGAATCGCCTGAAAAAGTACACAGCGGACAACCTCACGCTTGTGAATGGCCAGGCCAGTTTTCTGCTCCAGGGTTACGACGAGTGTCAGGGTTTCCATGTCAAAGTCCATGTGAAGGTTGATGGCTGGCATGATGAGCATCTCGAGGATGACATTCACGTATTTTCAAGGCCAAACCTCCGGATTCACAAAATCGATGCTCCCGAACAGGTACCTGCAAGCACGCCGTTTACTGTTCAGGCGACCATCCGCGAGGTCAAGGGGGACAGCGATGCGACAACCACTGTCACTCTCTATGAAGGCTCGACGGTACTGACCTCCCTTGAGAATGTTGCTGTGCCCAAAGGTGGCAGCGCCAATGTGTCATTTCCCGGAATCATGGCTACGACAGCGGGTCCACACTCCTACAGTGTCAAGATCTCCAACACGGTGCCCCCGGAGTTCGATCTCACGAACAATTCACGATCGTTTACAGTGAACGTGTGGGTGCAATCAGACCTGCTCGTGGAAAAGCTCAAAGCCCCCGACGAAGTGTTTGTAAACACTCCGTTCGAAATCCAGGCTTATGTTCGCCAAACCGACAAGTCAACGAAGGTGAAGGCGACAGTTTCACTCTTTGATGGTGCATCCCTCATCGGATCTTTCGCAGAAGTCGAAGTGCATTCCGGATCGCTCGAACGCGTGACGTTCCGAGGAATCACAACGGCAACGCCGGGTCAGCATATCTACACCGTTTCGATCACGAACTGTGATCCGCCGGAATCTGATGGAACGAACAACAGTTCCACCGTGACGGTTCAAGTTGTGACGAAGCCCGATATCCGCGTCGAAAGCGCCTCTGCCGTTTCACCGGTTTTTCTTAACACATCGTTTGACATTGACGTGGTGGTGCGTGAGTTCGGCGGACAGAGCGGGGCGTCGGCGACCGTTACGCTGTATGAAGGAAGAGACAGGCAGGCCTCCCCAATCAGGGTATTGCTTACACCCGGTGGAACAGCTCATGCGATCTTCCAGAACATCAAGGAGCGGACTCCCGGTGTTCACAACTACACTGTCAAGATCTCGAATGTCCAACCGTGCGAGTCAAATGACGAAGACAACAGCTTTGAATTCTCGCTGACGGTGGTCGTTCGTCCAGACCTCAAAGTAGACGAAGTGACCAGTCCATCCTCTGTGAGCACCGGATCGTCGTTCTCCGTCGATGCTCTCATTAAGGAGGTGGATGGACAAACCGGCGCTTCGGCGACGGTTACCCTTTCTGAGGGGACCTCTGTCCTTGGGACGTTTACGAACGTTTCGGTTCCCGCGGCGGGGAGCGTCACCGTTTCGTTTACGGGAATTGTCGCTTCAACATCCGGCACACATTCCTACACCGTCAAGATATCCAATGCCGTCCCCTCCGAGTCTGATGTGAGCAACAACAGCTACTGTTTCTCGGTGTCAGCCGCAGCAAAGCCCGATCTCCGGGTGGACAACGTCACCGTGCCTTCAACGGTTCAGGTCGGGACGCCTTTCACTCTCTCGGCATCCATAACGGAATACATAGGAATCGTGGGTGCGACCGCGGGTGTCACTTTGTACGATGGAGCTGCTTCGGTCGGTGCCACACAGACGATTTCGGTGCCCGCTGGTGGCAACGTCGACGTTACGTTTAGCGGAGTCGTCATCTCGACCGCCGGCACACACACCTTCACGGTGAAGACCACAGGGGCTGTTCCTGCTGAGATGGACACAACAAACAACGACTATGCGGTGACAGTCAATGTACTTCCGAAGCCCGATCTCACGGTGGATCAATTGATCGTACCGGCGCAAATCAACGCGAACACACCGTTCGACGTCCAGGCTGTTATTCGTGAATTGACTGGTCAATCAGGCGCGACGGCCTCAGTCTCGCTGTATGAAGGCGCGACACTCCTTGCAGGTCCGCTTGCAATTGTTGTCCCGGCAGGGGGGACTGTGACGGCGACGTTCCAGGGCCTCACCGCCACGACATCCGGAACGCATACGTACACTGCGGTGATATCCGGTGCAACACCGGGCGAATCTGATGTCACGAATAATCAGGCCGCGTCTACTACCACCGTGAGCGAACAATCACCGATGACCTTCAACCTTTCATATATCTACAACCAATCGGTGAACCTTACCCAGATTACATCGACCGGCGGTTGGTATTCGCTCGACTCGACAAGCTCCGAGAGCGCTTCGATGAGCTATACTGCCACCGTGAGCTCGACATCACCACCGTCGAGTCCAATAGCATCTGTCACATGGACCATTTCCACGCCTGCCGGAACGTTTGATCAGGTTTCTCTTGCGAATCTCACCCGGACGGGAGGAGACGCAACGACCGACTACTACTCCGCACTGAATGTGAATAACAAGGGTACGGATTTCTTGATGATGGTCGATAGAGGCTCGGGATCAATACAGGTTTCTCTTGAGCAGGCAGCGTCGTATGACGAACACGTGATCATCGTCAGGCCAGAAACGAATATCAGCATATCGACAGGGATTCGTGAAAATGTGATTCGGCCGGAAAATTCCTTGACTGTTTCATTGACCATACAGGGAGGGGAGAACACGTGGGGAGGGACGACGACCATACCGGTATCTCCGCGCGTACTGACAAACTCCTCTGGATCCGTGATCGTGTCACCACCGAATATCGAGGATGGAACCGTCCAAACGACAGTGAGCAGCAGCCAGTCGTATCAAGCTTCCGGTCCAGGTGCTCCTTCTCTGGCGGCCAGTACTCCTGCTGCTTCCATTGCGGCGAATGAAGATTTCGCTTCTCCTCCGATAACCGTCGAATTCAATGTCACTCAGAACTTTCCAAATCCGTTTAATCCGAGCACCACTTTTGAGTTCGCTCTGCCGAAATCAGCCTACGTGACTCTCAAAGTCTACGATATGCTGGCGAGAGAAGTCGCAACAGTCGTTTCGCGTGACTATGAAGCTGGTCTGCATAGAGTCCGATGGAACGCGAGTTCTCTGCCGAGCGGAATGTATATCTACCGCGTGAGAGCGGGGGACTTTGTCGCGCAGAAAAAGTTAATGCTGGTAAAGTAACCCGGATTTCGATTTTCCTGCCCCGCCTTTGGCGGGGCTTTTTTTTGTGCTTTGCGGTGAGGCCGTGCGATAGCACCTAACATCCTTCTTGCACACCCCTCCTTTTTTTCGTATTTTGCCAAAACACGCCCCCGTAGCTCAGATGGATAGAGCAGCGGTTTCCTAAACCGTTTGTCGGAGGTTCGAATCCTCTCGGGGGTACACGTTATTTTCTCCCGCGGAGAAAGTATGCGGGATCCGCAAAGTGACATACAGGTTAGCTTCACTGCGTTCGCTAACCTGTGTCACTTGGGGACTAAACCGTTTGTCAGAGGTTCGAATCCTCTCGGGGGTACGACATAATTGCAGAATGTGAATTGAACGATTCACTTTTCACCAATTACCCAAAACGCTCACATGCGACTTTCGAAAGCCTTCATCCCTACGCTCAAAGAAATTCCCTCGGATGCAGTCATTCCGAGCCATCAGCTCATGTTGCGCTCCGGATTGATGCGGCAGCTCACGGCGGGAGTATATGCGTTTCTGCCGCTCGGCTATCGGGCAATGCTGAAGGCGACCCAAATCGTCCGGGAGGAAATGAATGCGATCGGCGGTCAAGAATTTCATCTCCCGGCGCTGAATCCGGAGTCCCTCTGGATCCAGACGGGGCGAAGAAATATTCCCAATTTCATCTTGAGCGTGAAAGAGCGGGACCTCGTCCTTGCGCCAACCCACGAAGAGGTCATTGCGTGGATCGCGGCCATGCATATCCAATCGTACAAAGACTTGCCCCAGATCTGGTACCAGATCCAGACAAAATTCCGCAACGAACCCCGTCCCCGGTCGGGAGTTCTTCGCGGGCGGCAGTTCGTCATGAAAGATTCCTACACTCTGGACACTTCCTACGATGGTCTTGACATAGGCTACGATTCCCATGCTCAGGCCTATCGCAACATTTTCACACGCTGCGGCCTCAAGTTCTTCGTCGTCGGGGCGTCAAGCGGTGCGATGGGAGGCACCGGTTCACAGGAGTTTATGGTTGAGTCGGAGTCCGGCGAAGATACCGTGGTTCTCTGCCCGAAGTGCGGTTACGCAGCAAACCTTGAGGTCGCAGCCTCCGGCATCGCGAAAGTTTCACGGGCGGGCGACAACAAGCCTCTTGAGGAAATCCACACACCGAACGTAAAGACGATTGACGAGCTTGCCGCGTTTCTCAAGATCGATCATACGCGGCTGGCAAAGTCTCTCGTGTACCGTCATAACAGCAAACCTCTGCTGATTTTGATGACCGGCAATGATCAACTCAATGAGTCAAAACTCGGTGCCGCGCTGGGAGGCGGTGAGTTTCGCGCCATGGAGGCGGAAGAATTGAAATCCCTCACCGGCGCCGATGGAGGATCCATAGGCCCCGTCGGCCTCAAGGGATTCAGAATCATTGCCGACGAGCGTCTCGAGGGAGCAAACAATCTCATCAGCGGCGCAAATCGCAACGACTACCATCTTGGCAATCTCGATTTGATCCGTGACACGACCATCGATGGATATTTTGACTTGCGCACCGTCGAGACGGGCGAAACTTGTACTACTTGTGCCTCACCTCTTAAGATTGCGAATGCCATCGAGCTTGGTCACATATTCAAACTCGGTACGAAATATTCCGAGGCACTGAACGCGTCCTACCTTGACGAAAACGGACAATCAAAGCCTGTCGTGATGGGGAGCTACGGGATTGGCATCGAGCGTATCATCGCCTGCGCGATCGAGCAAAGTCGTGATGCGAATGGGATTATCTGGGACAAAGCGCTGGCGCCGTACCAGATCCATCTCATCGCGATCAACATGAGTAACAAAGATATTGTGCTGGCTTCGAATGAGATCTATCGTTTGCTCAATGAAGCAGCTCTCGAAACGTTATTCGATGAGCGAGCGAATGTTTCTCCCGGCTTCAAATTCAAGGACGCCGATCTTCTCGGTATGCCGATCCAGGTTATTGTCGGCGAAAAAGGTCTCAAGAACAACCAGGTTGAGATCAAGGTCCGGCGCACAGGAGAACGATCGATGATTGCTCGCGAGGAACTTCTCTCGACACTCAAAGCAATGCTCTCTGCATGAACGGTCATGCCCACACCTGCTTCCCGGTTCTATGTCGGCGGCGAATGGCGGTACGCTTCTGACCCTCAGCATTCCCTGGATCTATGCAATCCCTACGGCGGCTCGAAGGTAGGAACAGTCGCGCTCGCCGGTGCGGCGGATCTTGATCTTGCCGTGCGGCGCGCTGCCTCCGGATTTGAACGAACCCGGTCCCTCCAGAGCTACGAGCGCCACGAGATCTTATCTGCCGTTGCCTCTGAACTTCAGGTGCGGAAAGAGGAGCTTGCGGCATTGATCACAGCTGAGGTGGGGAAACCCCGATCTGCCTCCCGGCTTGAAGTTGATCGATCCATCACAACATTCCAGTACGCAGCGGAGGAGGCACGCAGGTTTGGAGGGGAGGTTGTTCCTCTCGACCTGACTCGTGCCGGCCATGATAAGTTTGGCATTGTACGGAGATTCCCCCGCGGAATTGTGCTGGCGATCAGCCCTTTCAATTTCCCGTTGAACCTTGTGGCGCATAAAGTGGCGCCTGCGATTGCCTCAGGCAACGCGGTCATCGTGAAGCCAGCGCTGCAGGGATGCTTGACGAGCCTGATACTTGCGGAAATCATCGCCTCGACCGGACTGCCGAAAGAGGCCTTCAGCGTGACCCCCTGCCGAAACGAACTCGCCGAAACCCTGGTCACGGATCCGCGCATAGCGATGCTCAGTTTTACGGGAAGCCCCGGTGTGGGATGGCCGCTCAAGGCAAAGGCGGGACGGAAAAAGGTCGTTCTCGAACTCGGTGGCAATGCAGGTGTCATTGTCGATCGATCGGCCGACCTCGCCCTCGCAGTCTCCAGGAATCTCGCCGGCGCGTTCGTCTTCTCCGGACAAGTCTGCATCAAGGTCCAGCGAATCTATGTACACTCGGATTGTTTTGACGAATATTGCAGGGAGTTCGTAAAAGGGACGAAGGCACTTCTTTGTGGCGACCCGCAACGAGAGGATGTCTTCATCGGCCCCGTGATCAACGCCGAGGCGAAGGAGCGAATACTGGCGTGGATCGATGAAGCGAAAAGGCTGGGCGCCACGGTGCTCTGCGGAGGCGGGGCCGTCGGAAATATCGTGGAGCCGACAGTCTTGAAAGATGTGCCTCGTGAAGCCAAAGTCTTCAGCTCGGAGGTTTTCGGTCCGGTCGTAACGCTCCATAAGTTTGACACTATCGGGGAAGCAGCCGCCGGTATCAACGACTCGGAATTCGGACTTCAGGCCGGGATCTTCACCAACGATTATTCCAATATTCTTTTCGCCTACAAACACTTCGATGTGGGCGCCGTCATCGTCAATGACAATCCGACATTCCGTGTGGACAATATGCCATACGGGGGCATCAAGAGTTCCGGCTTCGGCAGGGAGGGCGTCCGCTACGCCATGGACGAAATGACCGAACAGAAGATGCTTGCCCTCCGTGCCTGAGTCCACCGCCGTCATTGACTTCCATCGCCTGACTCCGTATCCTCATGGTGGAACCACGATTTTCTAAACGCGTTATCCTGGTTGTTTCATATGTCTGAGTTCATCCATCTCCACAATCACTCTCACTACAGTCTTCTTGACGGCGCCGCAACCGTCGAATCCCTCATCGGCGCCGCCGTGCAGAACAAGATGCCATCCGTCGCTCTCACCGATCACGGCGTGCTCTTCGGATCCCTTGAATTCTACAAGAAAGCAAAGAAGGCTGGAATAAAACCGATTGTGGGCTGCGAAGCGTACATCGTCACCCGCGGAAGTCGTTTCGACAAATCCCTTCAGTCGGAGAAATCAAATCAGGGGCAGGGAAGGGGAATCTACCATCATATCCTCCTTCTGGCGAAGGACCTCACGGGCTACAAGAATCTCATCAAACTTGTCACGCTCGGCCATACGGAGGGATATTACTACAAACCCCGCATCGATGTCGAGATCCTTCAGCAGTATAAGGAAGGTCTCGTTGTCACTTCAGCTTGTCCTGGCGGAATCGTCGGGTCGCAGCTTGTCAACGGGAGCTATGAAGAAGCACGAGAGGTCGCCGGCATCTACAAGGATATTTTCGGCGACGATTTCTATATCGAGATCCAGAATCATGGCATCGAGGTAGAAAAAGCGATATTGTCGCAGGCTCCAAAGATCGCGAAGGAACTGGGACTTAAAATTGTCGGCACGAACGATTGCCACTACGTCAAGGCCCAGCACGCGATGTCGCACAACATCATGTTGTGCATTCCAGATGCCACAAGCACCTACGTCCCTGACTACAAGACCCTGCGGTACGGAACGGACCAGCTCTATTTCAAATCCTCGGCAGAGATGGCTCGTGCCTTCCGCGAGCATCCGGAAGCGATGACCTCAACCCTGGAGATTGCAGAGAAGTGCAACCTCACGCTTGATTTGAAGACCAACCACATGCCGCAATTCCCGATCCCGCCGGAAGCAGATGCCGCGTCGCTGGAGGATTATCTCGACAAACTCTCGCGGGAGGGATTAAAGCGCCGCTATGACAGCGTGACGCCTGAGATCATCTCACGCCTGGAACACGAACTTGGCGTGATCAAGCGGATGGGATACGCCGGATACTTTCTCATTGTGCAGGACTTCATCAACGCTGCGCGGGAGCGGGGGATCAGGGTTGGACCGGGTCGGGGGAGTGCCGCCGGAAGCATCGTCTCCTACGCTCTGGGCATCACTGATGTCGACCCTCTTCATTTCGACCTTCTCTTCGAGCGTTTTCTCAACCCTGATCGCGTCAGCATGCCCGATATCGATGTCGATTTCGCGGATGACAAGCGCGATCAGGTGATCAGCTATGTGAAGCAAAAGTATGGCGAAAACTCAGTCTCCCAGATCATCACCTTCGGAACGCTTTCCACACGCGCAGTTCTCAAAGACGTCGGAAGAGTGCTCGGAGTACCCCTCAGCACCATTGAGCCGTTGACGAAGCAAATCCCCGTTGTGCTCGGAAAAGTGACCCCGCTGGCGGAAGCACTTGAATCTGTCCCCGAACTCCGGGCGGTCAAGGAAACCGGCGACGAGAAGATCAAGCTCATGATCGAGACCGGCCTTGTGCTCGAAGGGATGAACAGGAATGTGTCGACGCATGCCGCAGGAATCGTCATTGCGCCGGGAGAGATCAGCGACTATGTGCCGATGTACAAAACCCCGCAGACGGATCTGATGACCCAGTACAACATGAAGGACCTTGAGGAGGCGGGACTTCTCAAGATGGACTTCCTGGGTTTACGGACGCTGACGGTCATCGACAATGCGCTCCGGCAGATCAAAGAGAATCACGGCGTCACCATCGACCTCGATCGCATTCCGGTTGATGACCAGAAAACTCTGGATTTGTTCTGCAACGGTCATACGGTAGCTGTGTTCCAGTTCGAAAGTTCCGGCATGACGGATTATCTACGGAAGTTGAAACCGACATCCATCCATGATCTGGTCGCCATGAACGCTCTCTATCGGCCGGGTCCGATGGAAAACATCCCTGATTTCATCGACCGCAAACACGGCCGGAAAAAGATCGAGTATATCCACGCGCGTCTTGAACCGGTTCTGAAAGAGACATACGGCGTTATCGTCTATCAGGAACAAGTGATGAAGATCGCCAGCGAAATAGGCGGACTCAGCCTGGCTCAGGCAGACCTGCTGCGCCGTGCGATGGGAAAGAAAGACAAAGTGCTGATGGCGAAGCAGAAGAAGGAGTTTGTGGAGGGCGCCATCAGGAACGGCGTCGACCGCAAAATCGCCGGCGACATATTTGATTTGATTGAAAAGTTCGCCTCGTACGGATTCAACAAATCGCATAGCGTTGCGTATTCTGTTCTCGCCTATCAAACGGCTTATCTAAAGGCGCATTACCCTGCGGAGTACATGGCGGCGACGCTGACAAGCGAAATTTCCGACACCGTCAAAATCGTCGGACTGATAGAAGATTGCCGAAAACTCGGCATCGGTGTTCTGCCGCCCGATGTCAACGAGAGCGATGTCACGTTTGTGGTCAAACCGAAGGGCATCCGCTTCGGTCTGAGTGCCATCAAAAATGTGGGTATCGGTGCCATGGAAGCGATGGTCCGCGCGCGGGCAGCGGCAACCCCGTTCAGTGATATTTTCGATTTCTGCGGACGTGTCGATCTTCACCTTGTGAATAAGAAAACGCTCGAGAGTCTGATACAGGCGGGCGCGCTCGACTCTCTGCACGAAAACAGGGCACAGCTCTACGAAGGCGTGGAAAAAGCATTGATGCATGGGCAAAACGTTCAGGAACACTCCGGCAAGGGACAGTCGAATCTCTTCGATTCGAGCACCGCAAAAGTAGACATGCGGCCGGCGTTACCCGGTGCAGTGCCGTGGAAAGAAACAGAGATCCTGGCGCGTGAGAAGGCCGTTCTGGGATTCTACCTTTCCGGCCACCCGCTTGACAGGTTCCGGGAAGAGATCGAGGCGTTCGCGAATGTGAAGCTCGGAGCGGCATCCGCCGTGAAGCCAAACTCGACCGTCAGGGCGTGCGGAATCGTCGCAGGATTGAGACGGAAGATCGACAAGAAGGGGAACACCATGGCTTTTGTCACGCTCGAAGATTTTACGGGCAAGGCAGACTGCATCGTGTTCTCGGACGCTTATCAAAAGTACACAAAAGCTCTTGTGCCGGATTCCATGGTTATGGTCGTTGGCAAGGGCGAGCCGGCGGGAGATCTCCTGAAGATTCTGGTCAATGAAGTAATCCCCATGGAGAGTGTGCGGGAACGGTACACAAAGAGCGTCACGTTGAATCTCAATCTCGATGTCGTGAGCGAGGACACTGTTCAACAATTACGGGGAATCATGGAGCGTAACCGTGGAAAATGTCCGTGCTATATCAATGTAAGTGGTGGCGGATTTGCGAAGAAATTTGTATATTTGGTACGAAATGTGACCGTCGATCCCAATCCTCAGTTTATTGGGCTGGTCAAACAGCTTCTCGGGCCGTCGTCGATCCGTCTGCAAGGCTAGAGTGTGAAAGGAACCAACAGAGATGAAGCCTATTGAAGTAACAGATGCAAATTTCAAACAAGAGGTGCTGGACTCGAGTGTTCCGGTGCTCTTGGATTTCTGGGCTGAATGGTGCGGGCCCTGCAAGATGATTGCCCCCGTGGTGGAACAGCTTGCAACGGAATACCAGGGGAAACTGAAAGTCGGCAAAGTAGATGTCGATTCAAACCAGCAGACAGCGATGCAGTTCGGCATCCGGAGCATCCCGACGCTGCTTATTTTTAAGAACGGAAAGGTCGTCGAGCAGATCGTGGGAGCAGTCCCGAAAGCCGCGTTGGCCGATAAGGTTTCGAAACACCTTAATTGACGTACTGTGACACACATGCGGGAAGTTCGCTGAAGCGCGGCTTCTCGCATTTCTATTTCTAATGGCGGCATGAGGTAAGCACGATATGATCAGTTCTTACAAGAAACGGACACATACCTGCGGCCAACTTCGCACTTCTCATATTGGCACGACGGTGACGCTGACAGGATGGGTCGATGTGCGCAGAGATCTTGGTGGAGTCGTGTTCATCGACCTCCGGGATCGTTATGGCAAGACCCAAGTCGTCTTCGCTCCGCAGCACGACCAGAAAGCGTACGAGATCGCTCAGAGCCTCCGCTCAGAGTTTGTCATCTCTGTCACCGGAAAAGTCGAACGGCGCCCCGCCGGGACCGAGAATCCCGAATTGCCGACAGGGGAAATCGATGTCCCAGGTATCGAGCTGGAAATTCTCAACAAGTCCGAAACACCTCCATTCCCGATCGAGGATAGTATCGAAGTGTCCGAGGAAATCCGGCTCAAGTATCGCTTTCTCGATTTGCGGCGCCCTTCCATGCAAAAGAATCTCCTTCTGCGCCACCGCGCGTCTCAAATCACCAGGTCCTACTACGACAGGAATGGCTTCATCGAAGTCGAGACCCCCGTCCTGATGAAAAGCACCCCCGAGGGTGCGCGGGATTACCTGGTGCCGAGCAGGATTCATCACGGAAAATTCTATGCTCTTCCGCAGTCGCCGCAAACGTACAAGCAGATCCTGATGGTCGCCGGCTACGACCGATACTTCCAGATCGTGAAGTGTTTCCGTGACGAAGATCTTCGTGCCGACCGCCAGCCCGAATTCACGCAGATCGACGTCGAAATGTCGTTTGTCGATGAAAACGACGTGCTGAGCATGACGGAAGGACTCATCGTCGAGATGTGGCGGGAAACTCTGGGAGTGAAACTCGAGGCTCCTTTCACGCGCCTCACCTACAAGGAGGCGATGGAGCGGTTCGGAAGCGACAAGCCGGATATGCGATTTGGTCTCGAAATCCATGATTGCTCGGCAGCCGTCGCAATAAGCGCATTCCGGGTTTTCAGCGAGACTGTGGCAAAGGGAGGCATCGTCGCGGGCTTCGCCGTTCCCGGACTTGCCAACTACACTCGAAATCAACTCGACGTGTTAACGGACTTTGTAAAGTCGCTGGGAGCAGGCGGACTGATCTATCTGAAACACCAGGCCGACAAGGTGGAAACATCTGTCGATAAGTTCGTGAAACCGGAAGAGGCACAAGCCATCGCGAAAGCGTTGGGTACCCAACCGGGAGATCTCGGACTCCTTGTCTCGGGGACATGGAAAAAGGCGCTGTCAATCCTGGGTACATTGCGGCTCGAGATGGTGAACAGGTTGAATCTGAGCCCTGAGAATAAATGGAATTTCCTCTGGGTCACAGATTTCCCCTTGCTCGAGTACAGCGAAGAAGACAAACGATTTGTTGCTGTCCATCACCCCTTCACGTCTCCTAAACCAGAAGACCTTGCAATGCTTGATACCGACCCGGCCAACGTGCGTGCACGTGCATACGACCTGGTGCTGAACGGCAGCGAGGTGGCGGGGGGGAGCATCCGGATCTTCGATTCCGAACTTCAGAGTAAGATGTTCGGTCTGCTCGGTATCGGACCGGAGGAGGCAAAACTGAAATTCGGTTTCATGCTCGATGCTTTCAAATACGGCGCACCGCCGCACGGAGGAATCGCGTACGGACTCGACCGTCTCATCATGCTTATCGCTGATCAGAAATCCATCCGGGACGTGATTGCATTTCCGAAAACCAGCAGTGCCATGTCACTCATGGATGACTCGCCATCAGCGGTGGACAAGAAGCAGCTTGACGAACTTCACATACGAATAAGCTGAAACAACGATTCATGAAACAGTTTATCCGCATCGCATCAGGACAGGGGTTTTGGGGCGATCTTCTGACGGCTCCGATCGACCAGGTCGAGAAAGGCCCGATTGACTATCTCGTCATGGACTATCTCGCCGAGGTGACCATGTCCATCCTGCAGAAGCAAAAACGGAGAGACGCGCGCCTAGGGTATGCGAGAGATCTCATTCCGCTTCTGGAAAAAATCCTGCCGCTGTGCGTCGAACGCAACATCAAAGTAGTGACAAATGGCGGGGGCGTGAACCCCCGGAGCTGCAGTGACGCCATCCTTGACGTCGCCCGCAAACTTGGAATCAAATCGCTTGCCGTCGGGGTCGTCACAGGTGACGACATTCTCGGCCGACTCGCGGAGCTGACAAAGTCAGGGGACGACCTGCGCAATATGGAGACAGGAGATTCGGTCTCCTCGATTATCGACAAGCTCGAGACTGCGAACGTCTATTTCGGTGCCCAGCCCATCGCCCAGGCTCTGGCCGAAGGAGCTCAAATCGTAGTCACAGGCCGGACAACGGACACCGGGTTGACGCTTGCCCCGATGATCCACGAGTTTGGCTGGAGCAAATCCGATTGGGATCGACTCGCTGCCGGGACTATCGCCGGCCACATCCTGGAATGCGGTGCACAATCCTCCGGAGGCAATTTTTCAGCTGACTGGCGATCCGTGCCGGACCTCGCGCATGTCGGTTTCCCCATTGCTGAGGCATACCCTGACGGAACCGTCATCATCACGAAGCATGAAAATGCCGGCGGCGCGGTGACGCTTCAAACCGTCAAAGAGCAGCTCGTCTATGAAATCGGTGATCCTCGGAATTACATCACGCCCGATTGCGTCGCTGATTTCACGAGCTTGCGGTTGACTCAGGAAGGGAAGGATCGCGTAAAAGTCGATCGCGTCAAGGGATCGGAGGCCACGCGATTCTACAAAGTTTCCATGGCGTACCTCGATGGATTTGCCGCGTTCGGAACCTTGACCTATTGCTGGCCCGACGCCCTTGAGAAGGCGAGGGCAGCCGATCACATACTTCGCACCCGGCTCGCTGATCTCCACCTGCACTTTGAGGAGATCCGCACAGAGTTCCTCGGCTACGACTCGTGCCATGGTCCGCTGGCGCATCCGGTTGAAGAACCGAATGAAATCGTGCTGCGAATCGGTGTACGTGGACCCGACCAGCATGCCGTTGAACGATTCGGCATGGAATTGGCCCCACTGATTTTGACCGGACCTCCGGGAGTTACAGGATTCGCAGGCGGACGCCCGAAACCGAAGGAAGTTATCTCATACTGGCCGGCATTGTTGCCGAAATCAGCGGTGACACCATCTGTGACGATCAACAGGCTTTGACGAGATGAGAATACAGCTCCGAAAAATCTGTCATGCACGATCGGGAGACAAAGGCGATACCGCCAACATCGGACTCATCGCTCTCAAGGAGGAGTGGTACCCGCTCATCGAAAGGGTAGTGACCGCAGAAAAGGTTCAAACGCATTTTCAAGGGATTGCCCTCGGTCCGGTTGAACGATTTGAGATGCCGAACATCGGCGCTTTGAACTTTCTCCTGCATGAAGCCCTCGGCGGCGGTGGTACGAAATCACTGAAAAACGACGCCCAAGGAAAAACTCTCGGCGCAGCGCTTCTGCGAATGGAAATCGATATAGACGACTCAATCCAACTCTGATATGTTTGAAGATCTGAAAGACAAATTGGAAGAAGAGAGAAAGCGGCTGGCGTCGCTGAGGGGGTATCTTTGACCTCGACAAAAAGATAGCCGAACTCGACCAGCTTCAGGCCAAAACGCATGAAGCAGGCTTCTGGAACGACAACATCTCCGCTCAAAAGGTGCTCCAGGAGTTGAACAATCGAAAAGATTGGGTTGACTCTTGGAACAAGCTCCATGCGCTCGCCGAAGACACTTCTGCGCTGATCGAGCTCGCAGAAGAAGGAAACGATCAGGAGATTGGCGCTGAGATCGAGAAGGACCTTGGGAGGCTTGATTCAGACATCGAGCGGCTCGAGCTGAAGAACATGCTTGGCGGGGTGGATGACGCGAAGAATGCCATCCTTACGATTCACTCGGGCGCCGGCGGAACTGAATCGCAGGATTGGGCGGAAATGCTCCTCCGCATGTACACCCGGTGGTGCGAACGCAACGGTTTCAAGGTCAGTCTGGCTGACCTCCTGGAAGGCGAAGGCGCCGGCATCAAAAGCGCGACGGTCGAAGTCATCGGACAGTACGCCTACGGGTACCTGAAAGCGGAGATTGGCGTTCATCGCCTTGTGCGAATTTCGCCGTTCGATGCGAATGCCCGGCGGCATACTTCATTTGCGTCGGTTTTCGTCTATCCCGAGATCGAGGACGATGTCGTGATCGAAATCAACCCTGCGGATCTGAAAGTTGATACCTTTCGGTCCGGCGGCAAAGGCGGGCAGAACGTGAATAAGGTCGAAACGGCCGTGCGGATCACACACGTCCCGACGGGAATAGTCGTCGCCTGTCAGCAGGAACGTTCCCAGTTTCAAAACCGCGAACGCGCAATGAAAATGCTGAAATCCCGTCTTTACCAGGTCAGGCGCGAGGAAGAAGAGGCGCGGCTGAGCGCAATCGAGAGTTCGAAGAAGAAGATCGAGTGGGGGAGCCAGATACGCTCATATACATTTCAGCCCTATACGCTCGTCAAAGATCATCGCACAGGTGTTGAAACAAGTGATGTACACGGCGTCATGGATGGGGATATCGATCCGTTCATCCGAAATTATTTGCTTGAATGGGGATCCCGAAAATAGGAACAGCAACCGGATGAGGCCGTAAAGGATGCCTGTCTCGTTTTTCATAGCCCTGCGGTATCTCCGCTCCCGGCAACATCGCGGCTTCATCTCATTCATTACGTTGATAGCTATCGTCGGCGTGACACTCGGCGTAGCGGCGCTGATCATCACCCTTTCCGTTCTTGGCGGATTCGAGCGGACCATCAAAGAAAACGTGATAAGTTTTACTGCCCACCTTCAGCTCATTGGATTCCAGAATCAGCTTCTCCCGAACCCGGCCCATGCCATGGAGGTCGTTCTCTCCGAGTATCCGGAAGTCAAAGAGATCGCCCCTTACCTCTCAAGAGAGGGGATGATTCGGTCGACGGTTGCGACGGACGGGGTCCTCATCAAGGGAGTGGATCCGAAAAACGATATTTCGGCGGCCAAAACCCACCTGGTGCAGGGAACCTACAGCCTGGAGCAACGTGACCGCGGTGCCGAGGGTATCATCCTCGGCAGGAGACTCGCTCAGAAGCTCGAGGTGACTGTCGGAGACAGGGTGCTGCTCCTCTCGCTGGGAGGCTCGACAGTTTCGCTATCCCAGGCGCGTGTGATGCAGTTCGAAATCCGCGGCCTGTACGAGACCGGGATGGCGGAGTACGACGAAACGTATGCCTACGTGAACCTGAAGAATGCTCAGCGCCTTTTTGCGGTGGGCCCCATGGTCTCCGGTTTTGACATACTGGTTCACGATCTCGACAGCCTCACCGCTCTGGCTTCGACGCTTCCCGAACGCCTCGGATATCCCTACTACGCTCGTACGACATATGAAATGAACAGAAATCTCTTCACCTGGATTGAGCTTCAGAAGAAGCCGATTCCTATCATCATCGGTCTTATTATCATTGTTGCCACTGTCAACATCATCGGAACTCTCCTCATGATGGTCATGGAAAAGGGAAAGGAAATCGGCATACTCAGGGCCCTCGGGACCGAAAGAAAGAAACTCACCGGCATCTTTCTCGTCCAGGGTATGTTCATCGGAATCGTAGGCGTCACTCTCGGGAACATCATAGCGTTTCTTCTCTGCTGGCTCGAGCTCCATTACCGCGTCATCTCACTCCCTTCGGGGATCTATTTCATGACGCATGTTCCGATTGATCTGCAGGCGACTAATTTCTTACTGGTGAGCGTATTAACGCTTGTGATGTGCCTGCTCTCTTCAATAATTCCATCCCGTCTCGCCTCAAGCCGGGATCCGATCAGAATGATTCGATTCGGTTCATGAGCCTGGAACGTTCCATAGCGCTTCGATACCTTGTTTCAAAACGTCAGCTTGGACTCGTGACGATCATCTCCTTCATCTCCGTCGTTGGTGTGACTATCGGCGTTGCCGCTCTCGTCATCGTCCTTTCGGTCTTCAACGGCTTTGGCGGACTCGTCACATCGATCCTTGTCAATTTTGACCCTCACGTCCGCGTCGAGTTTCCCAAGAAGGGGGAAGCCGGAGCTTACGCGCCTCTCGTGAAATTTGCTCAAACTCAAAGTGAACTTCGAGGGATCTCGTCATTCGCAGTTGGTAAAGCAGTGGTTGTCTCGCGAAACCTCAACCGGGTCATAAACGTCAAAGGGATCGAGGCCGACAAGGTCGGCTCCGTTTCGGGACTTGGCGAGAATATCGTTCTCGGATCGCTCGACTTCTCCGGGACGCGGAAAAACGGCATTGTCCTGGGAATGGCATTGGCAGACAGGTTGGGTGCCGTCGTTGGAGACACGGTATCAGTCGTGAGCCTTGCGGGGTCCGAAACTGCACTCTTACAGCTTGGTCAGCCGCTTATCAGGCGATTTCACGTCGTTGGCATCTATGAATCCAACAATAAGGACTACGACTCATACTATGCGTTTGTGAGCCTGCCAGCGGCACAATCTCTGCTGGAAATGGGCAACTCCGTAAGCGGTTTGGAGATCAGGCTCCGCTCCATCAATCAGTCCGACCAATTCAAGAGATTGATCATGAAGGAATTTGGCGACCGGTTCAGAGTTCTGACGTGGTACGATTTGCACAAGGATCTTTATTCGGTTATGACGGTGGAGCGGTGGATGGCCTACATCATTCTTTCTCTCATCATCGGTGTGGCTTCATTCAATCTGTTGGGCTCTCTGACCATGTCGGTCGTTGAGAAGACGAGGGATGTTGGGATTTTGAAAGCCATGGGTGCCACAAACAAAAGCATCATCAAGATCTTTATGTTCGAAGGAGTCCTTGTTGGAGTACTCGGGAGTGTCCTGGGGCTCCTGCTCGGCCTCTTCGTCGTGTGGCTCCAGGATCGTTTCCATCTTTTCCCTCTCGATCCGACCGTCTACATCATTCCGGCCATTCCAGTGGAAGTCCATGTACTCGACCTCATAACGATCGCCGTTACAGCTATCGTCCTCTGTTCTCTCGCAGCGCTCTATCCGGCCCGGAGAGCAGCCAGCTTCGTCCCCGTGGAGGCCATTCGATGGGAATAGTCGAGCGTAAGAACCTCTTACGTGCAGAAGCTCTCCACAAGGAATATTTGATGGGGAAAGACCTGAGGCTTCACGTCCTGAAGGGTTTGGACATGGAAGTGAAAGAAGGGGAGATCACAGTCATTATCGGGCCGTCGGGTTCAGGAAAGAGCACATTGTTGCACATCCTTGGCGGCCTTGACCGTCCGACATCAGGGATGGTTGCTGTCGATGGCAACGAGCTCAGTCTTCTGGGAGAGGAGGAGCTCGCAGCATTCCGAAATCGTACGCTCGGGTTCATTTTTCAGTTCCATCATCTCCTTCCGGAATTCACCGCGATGGAGAACGTCGCGATGCCGGCACTTATCCGGGGCGACCGGCTGCAGGCAGCGGAGGAAAGGGCGGTGGAGCTTCTGCAGGAGGTAGGCCTGGGGGAGCGAACAGGTCACAAGCCGAGCGAACTTTCCGGAGGTGAACAGCAGCGCGTGGCCGTCGCCCGTGCCCTGATGAATGATCCCAGACTTATCCTCGCAGACGAGCCATCTGGCAATCTCGACGAAGAGAACAGCCAAAAACTCCATCAGTTATTGTCGGATCTGGCCCATAAGCGGGGTCTCACGTTCGTCATTGCAACACACAATCTCGACCTGACCAAACGGGCTCATCGCGTCCTGCAACTTGTTGACGGAAAGCTTGTTACAGGTCTCAGATCCCTGACGTGAAAATGCCAGTCCTTGGGCTCTTGACATTCAAAAGAAATGCTGTAAATTTATTTTCGACCGAGGCGACGGTTACTCCCCTGACTGTCGTCACACAATGGTCGAGCCCGGCGTACCCCCCAACGCTGGGCTTTTTATTGAGGGCGGTTCAAAGGAGAAGAGTATGGCACGCGTGAAATCGAAAGCGGCAACAAAAAGGAAATCAGCTTCGGTTCCCCTTCCATTCACAAAACGCAATTATCAAATCCTCGGCCTTGGGCTTCTCGTCATCATCGCCGGTTACATCGCCCTGAGTCAGCAGCCGTGGGATGGAACGATGCCGCTCGTCGTCGCACCGATCCTTCTCGTGCTGGGCTACTGCGTTGTCATTCCGTTCGGAATTCTTTACCGTACGAAATCTTCCCCGGTACCTCCGCCGGCGGAAGGAATGAGTCAGGCCGCGGCGAAGCAACCGTGACCCAGCCCATGCGCGACGGTTCATCCGATCGCGATCTGCTCCCTTCTTGTTTTTGTAGACCGATTTTCGTAATTTAGCAAAGTGCTGTTGCCTGCACACCAGAGGGTCTTGACTCTGGGGCGGGCACGACGGTCGGGCGTGTAGCTCAGGGGTAGAGCATCTGCCTTTTAAGCAGAGGGTCGATGGTTCGAGACCATCCACGCTCACTTGTTCTTCGAAATATTTTGCCTTTGTTGCCCGGGTGGTGGAACTGGCAGACACACCGTCTTGAGGGGGCGGCGCCCGAAAGGGCATACGAGTTCAAGTCTCGTCCCGGGCACGACATGGCAGATGCGCCGCTGTGATTGATTTTGCAGTGGTACACTCAAGGGACGGAGATCGGCTTCGTCCCTTTTTTTTTCACACGCCGGAGGGCCATGAAACGACACTCCACAAGCCTCTCACCCCGCATCAGAACGCTGGTTGCGTTTTCTGCATTGTTATGTTCCCACAATCGAAAGAATGCTTACGCTCTGATGTGCCGCCAGCTCAAGCGTAAAGCTCTGCCGCCCGAATTTTTCTCTGAAGTCTTGCTCCATCTCACCCTGTTTCTCGGTTATCCGACAGTCCTCGAAGCGCTCGGAGTTCTTTCTCACAGCGTGGGACACCGTCTTAGAAGTCCGTCGCTGGCTCCTCGGGGCCGCAGTACGGTGAAAAAGGGGAGAGCCCTTTTCCGGTCCGTCTATGGCAAGCAGACTCATCGCGTACTTCTGAATCTGGATCGGCTGCACCCGGGACTGGCAACGCACATCCTCGATGAGGCATACGGCCGGATCATGTCGCGGGGGGGAATCGACTTCTCGGAACGGGAAATCGTGAATGTCGTTATCCTGTTCATTCAGGGATACCGGAAGCAATTGTACTCGCATCTCCGGGGAGCACTAAGATCGGGTGTTCAACGCGTGGAACTTGCCAATGTATTGCGGTACACAGGGTCCCTGAGCAGCCTTGATGCAAAAAGCGTCATTCGAATCCTGGAGAAGATCAATGCGCGCGGTGCGCCGCGCCCGTTTTGATTTTCTGGGTTCGATGTCGTACTTTGATCCAAAGCTATGCAGGTGAGCGCACATATCGTTGTTCAGGGATTGGTGCAAGGCGTTGGGTTTCGTTATTTCGTTTTTCGTATAGCCATCCGATTGGGCCTCGGCGGGTGGGTCCGCAACCTGTACGACGGCAATGTGGAAGTACTGGCAGAGGGAGAACGTTCTCTCGTCGAAGAATTGATAAAGGACCTGAAAATCGGACCGCGTTCAGCACAAGTGAAGGATCTCACCATTGAGTGGAAAAACTACACCGGCACGTTCTCGTCGTTCGAAATCCGCTAGCGCAGATCCTGCGTACGTCCGTTGCGGAATCGGATATGATATCCATCCATTTGCGGAAGGCCGGAACCTGATTCTGGGCGGCGTTCGAATCCCCTTCGGGCATGGATTACTTGGGCACTCTGACGCGGATGTGCTCCTCCATGCCGTCTGCGATGCGCTGCTCGGTGCTGCCGCGCTGGGCGATATCGGCAAACATTTTCCGAACACAAGCCCGCTTTACAAGGATATTTCAAGCATCAAGCTGCTTGAACACGTCAGGGACCTGTTGGCGAAAAGCCGATATCGAATCATCAACATCGATTCGACGATCATGCTCGAGCGCCCGCAGATTCTTCGGTACTCAGACCGCATGGCCAGGAACATCGCGCACGCACTGGGAATCGGACCCCGTCAGGTTTCCATAAAAGCCACGACTCAGGAAGGTCTCGGGTTTATCGGCAGGGGAGAGGGTTGTGCCGCACTTGCCATTGCCTCCATCGCTCCCTCCAGCACTTGAAAGAACCCTGTGGAAGAACTCATCCGTCGCCTCTCTACGCTGAATCCCTTCTGGGTGTACGTCACGGTCTCAGGTGTCGCATTCATTGAGAACATCTTTCCGCCGTTTCCGAGCGACGTGCTCGTTGTCTTCGCTGGCTCGCTTGTCGGACTCGGAGCAATCGATTTCTGGCTCGCATTGATCCTGACTTCCGTCGGGAGTACGTTGGGATTCGTTGTCATGTATAAAGTGGGCGACTGGTTTGGGCTCAAGATTCTCGAGACCGGAAAACTCCCTTTCATCCCCACGGCAAAAGTGCACAAGGTGGAACGCTGGTTCCGGAAATACGGATATTTCTTGATTGTCGCAAATCGGTTTCTTTCCGGAACCCGCGCTATCGTATCATTCTTCGCAGGGATGTCCGAGCTTCCTCTGATGACGACCACCATTCTGTCTTTCGTCAGCGCGCTCATCTGGAATTTTCTCCTTCTCTATGCGGGCATGAAACTAGGGGAGAATTGGCAGGTCATCGGTTCGTACCTCGCCGGATACAGCCGGGTCGTGACGGCCCTCCTGGTGGTGGTTATCATGGTGTTTCTGGGCAGGTTTTTCTACAACCGGTCCAGAATGCATGAGCGCGGCACAAAGGACTGAGAAGGGCAATTTAGAGTCTCTGAAAACTTGATGGATGCTCTGCTACACATTGATCGCCAGTTGTTTCATTTCCTGAACTACGGACTTCGCAATTCTCTGTTTGACAGGATCCTGCCGTTTGTAACAGATCTGAACAGAAAACCTCTCGCCCTGGTCATTGTCGTAATTCTCTGGCTCCTCCTTCTGATCAGGGGTGGGACGAACGGCAGGATAGCAGCCCTGCTTCTTATTCCGACGATCGTTCTCAGCGACCAGCTGAACAGCAGCTGGTTCAAATTCATCATCGAGCGCGCGCGGCCATGTCACGAACTGCTCGATGTGCGTCTCCTTGTTGGGTGCGGCAGCGGCTTGTCCTTTCCATCGTCTCACGCTGTGAACAATTTCGCGGCAGCGTTGCTCCTCTCGTACTTTATCCCCCGATGGACGTGGGCTTTCTTTACATTTGCCTGCGTAGTCGCATTCTCCCGCATTTACGTTGGTGTGCACTATCCTTCTGATGTCCTCGCCGGCGCCATCATCGGGATGGCTATCGCAGGTGGTATCATCGCTCTGTTTGGAATCGTCGAATCGTGGTGGACACGCCGGTCCGCCGTCATCGACCGAAAGCACTTATGACTTCAACAGCCGGAAATGAAAAATCACATATCCGTGTGTTGCACCGATTTGTGCTTGCGCTCGCATCCGGAATCCTGCTTGGGGCATCATTCCCGCCGTCTCCGGTCCACGCATTCGCCTATGCAGGACTCATCCCCTTGTTGGTACTCCTTGAATCGATCGAAGGTTGGTGGCGGGCACTTCGGTACTCATACCTTTCGTTTCTGATTCTCCATATCCTTACGCTTTACTGGACTGGTGGATTCGTCGTCGGTAAGGATGTTTGGATGATGATCGCGGGTGGCGCACTTCTGATCGTTCACCCGCTTTTCTATGTACTTGTCATGGCACTCTATTTTCTGATACGCCGCAGGTTGGGGCTGCTGCAGAGTCTCGCTGCCCTTCCTTTTCTCTGGGTAGCGTACGAGTATTCTCATGCACTTGGGGAGTTCTCATTTCCTTGGATCACACTGGGAAACAGCCAGGCCTACGACCTCCCGCGGATCCAGGTAGCAGAATTCACTTCGGTGTACGGGATCTCCTTCTTCATCGTGTTGTTCAACATCGTCGGTTTCGTACTCGTGTCGAAGATTGCGGCCGGCAGATGGACACTCCGTTCTGGAGGAACAAGGTTTTGCATCGCAGTTCTCACGGTTCTGTATCTCGCTCCCTGGGCGTATGGCAAGATTTCGATGGGGAGAGCGGAGACGACCGGGAACACGCGTCAGGTAAGCGTTGGCATTGTCCAGCCTGACTTCGATCCCTGGGAAAAGTGGTCGACCGGCGCAAGCAGCCGATGGGCTTCCTATGACCGGCAAATGGAGCACCTCATGCAGGCAACGAAGTCTCTTGCTAAAGATCGCCCGGATCTCGTGGTGTGGCCCGAGACTGCAATTCCCTTCCGTATTCTTCTTCCACAGAACGAGTACTATCTTCGCGCGCTGCGCGCGAACCTGGATTCTCTCCAGATGCCTCTGCTCACGGGATTGCCCTCTACTCTGTTCTACGACAGCGCAAACGCCCCCATCACGGCGACGAGGGACGACGTGCGAAAAATATATTATGACGATTTCAATTCCGCGACGTTGTTTCTGCCGGGTTCTCCAACGGGGGCAGTCTATAGAAAGATCGTCCTGGTGCCGTTCGCAGAACGGATCCCGTATGCCGGGACATTTCGCTTTCTCATTGAGCCGCTGAAGTGGAACGTAGGGATTGGGATGTGGGGAATTGGAAAAGACACACTCGTCTTCTTCCTGCCCCTGCGAGACGGATCGTCGACAACGCTCTCATCCATGATCTGCTACGAATCGGTGTATCCGAACTTTGTCCGGGAATTTGTCCGCCGGGGAGCTGAGTTCCTGGTAATCATCACGAATGACAGCTGGTGGGGAAATACTTCCGGCGCTTATCAGCACGCGAGCTACGCGTCATTCAGGGCCGTCGAGAATCGCCGCTGGATTGTGCGGGTGGCGAATGGCGGCATCTCGGGATTTGTGGATCCGACCGGCGTGATCCACGATGAAACGAAACTCTATACAGCGTCCACGCTTCTCGGAACGATCGAGCCGCGGCATGATCAGACTTTCTACGCGAGGCACGGAGACGTCTTTGCTCTCTTCTGTTCCGGAGTCGCCGGACTCTTTATCCTCATCGCACTCATACCTCATCGAAAGCAGGATGCATCATGACGTCTAACGAGATCATAGACCTTCGGAGTGATACAATCACGCGCCCCACTGCCGCTATGCGCCAGGCGATGGCCGATGCTCAGGTGGGAGACGACGTTTTTGCGGAAGATCCCACAGTCAACCTTCTCCAGCAGAAAGTGGCAGAACTGCTTGGAAAGCCCGCCGCATTGTACGTCCCTTCCGGAGTCATGTCGAATCAGTTGGCCATCAAAGTCCATACACAACCGGGTGATGAGGTCATCGTCGAAACAGACTCTCATATCTTCAACTATGAGACGGGTGCTCCTTCGATCTTATCGAACATTCAGCTGCACACAATCCCGGGTCACAGGGGAGTATTACGGGCTGAACAGCTCGCCCCGTCGGTTCGCCCTTCCGCATATTATATGCCCAGGACGACTTTGATTTGCCTGGAGAACACCCACAACAGGGCAGGGGGGACGGTGTATCCGATAGACGAAATCAAACGGATCAGAGACTTTGCCCGGGCACTCGGAATCAAAATGCACCTTGACGGGGCACGGCTCTGGAACGCATGCGTCTCATCGGGAATCGTACCCAGGGAATATGCGCAGCATTTCGACACGATCTCTGTCTGCTTCTCAAAGGGGCTTGGCGCACCAGTCGGCTCCGCTCTTGTCGGATCGGAGGATGCCATTCAACGCGCCCGCCGGTTCAGAAAAATCCTAGGGGGCGGGATGAGGCAGGCAGGTATTATCGCTGCCGGTGCGCTGTACGCTCTCGATAATCATGTAGAAAGATTAAAGGAGGATCACGATAAAGCCCGTGCCTTTGCCGAGCGGGTAGCACGAAATCCCGCATTCCAGATCGACCTGGAAAACGTACAGACAAACATCGTCGTGATCGACATTTCAAAAACCGGCAAATCCACCAGCGAGGTGCTCGAAGTTCTGCGTGCCAAGGGAGTGCTCCTGACGGACGCAAATTTCACGTCGATTCGAGCGGTGACGCATCTCGATGTTGCGGCTGAACAGGTTTCACGAGCCGCGGACATTGTTGCGACTTCGTTCAGAGGGTAAGGGACCCATGGACATCTCGAAATTCAAGCATGAGATCCAGCTCCGGGTCAGGAGCTACGAAGTTGACTGGCAGGGAATCGTCCATAACAGCAACTATATTCGCTATTTCGAGGTCGGTCGACTCGAATATCTGCGGCGCATCGGTGCGACGGTCGACATGGTGTCTATACAAGGGCACGGAAAAGTCGTTCTGGTCAGGCATGAAATCGACTATGAAGTCCCGGCTCACTATGATGAGATGTTGACGATCAGAACCAGGATCTCCTTCATTAAGAACTCGAGCTTTGCAATGGAGGGGATCATGGAGAAATCTGATAACGGCCCGGTGGTGTCCAGGACGATAGCATACCATGTTTGGCTGGATCCCGCTACAAACCGGCCCCGCCCGATCGACGACGATTTCCGGAAACTCGTTCAGGCGTTTGAAGGGGAAGATTGTGAAATCCACTGGCCATCAAAGGAGGTATGAGGGCCTGCCTGTCCCTGGGCCCGGTCCTACTGATGTTCGTAACGTACCAAGCCGGTTGAGTGCAAAAGGAGACTCGCATGGTTGAACGAAGCAGTGAAAAGTCAGCACACGATGTCAAACAAGATATGCAGCTCCGCTCGCTCGTCAACGCCCAGGACGATGTGTGGCGAGTCTTTCGCGTGATGGCGGAATTTGTCGATGGGTTCACCCTCCTTGCAAGGCAGGAGAACCTCGTCTCAGTGTTCGGGAGCGCGAGAACGAAGCAAGGTACACCACACTATGAAATGGGCGTAACCGTCTCCCGGGAACTCGTGAAGCGCGGATTCAATGTCCTGACAGGCGGCGGTCCGGGAGTTATGGAAGCCGCTAATAAGGGCGCCCAGGCGCAGGGGGGATGTTCGGTTGGCGTAAACATCGAGCTGCCGTTTGAGCAGGCCGCAAATCCCTACATTGACAAGAATCGGCTCGTGACGTTTCGGCATTTCTTCGTCAGGAAGGTCATGTTCGTCAAGTATGCTCACGGGTTCGTGGTCCTGCCCGGCGGTTTTGGGACCCTCGATGAATTTTTTGAAGCCATCACGCTCATTCAAACTCAAAAGACCAGGACATTCCCCGTTGTCCTTCTCGGAACAGAGTATTGGGGCGGACTCATTCAGTGGATGAGGGACGTGATGATACCGGCGGGGACCATTTCGCCGGGAGACCTCAACCTCTTCCAGCTTGTTGATGACCCTGCGAAAGCCGCCCAAATCATTGATGAATTTTATCGGGAGAAGAAGATGGTCACGAATTTCTGATACGAATATCCTTGCATCTTCCAGGGCATATGTCTATATTGAAATGCCTCGCTGTAGAAATAGCCCGCCTTTCCGGGCTATTTTTTTTGGAGTCTGCTCAAATGACTGAAATTCGAGAGAAAATCAAGGAATTGCTTCATCCGATAGCCGAAGCTTCCGGAGCATTCGTGGTCGATGTTGCTATCCGGAATGAGCGGGGCGGAAAGCTCATTCAGGCATTTGTTGATACGGACAAAGGGATAACGATCGGCGATTGCGCCGGAATCAGCCGTGAGCTTGCACGCGCACTCGATCAAACGAATCTCGTCCAGACTTCATACCGGCTCGAGGTCTCTTCGCCAGGTATCGACAAGCCGATTCGCATGCTCCGGCAGTATCAGAAGAATGTTGGCCGCCGGTTTAAGGTGACGTACCAGGGAGCGGATCCTCTTCTCGCGACGTTGAAGAACGTCAATGGTGAGCAGCTGGAGTTTCAGACCGAGGCTGGCCAATTCGTTTCAATTGATTTTTCGAAGATTATTGAATCAAAAGTCGAGTTGCCCTGGTAGGCAACCGGCCAAGTGCAATTTGTTTGGAGGAATACATGAATCACGAGATTGTCGAATCATTTGCCCAAATGGTTCGGGAAAAAGGTATTGATAAGGATATCCTCGTCGGGATTGTCGAAGACATTTTCGGCATGATGGTCCGCAAGAAGTACGGACCAACGGTGAAATTCGACGTGGTGGTGAACATGGATAAAGGGGATATCGAGATCTACCTTGAGCGGGAGGTGGTTGAAGAAGTGGTCGATCCCGTGACTCAGATTGATACGAAGGAAGCACGAAAGAAGTCCGGTGAAGATATGGAGGTAGGCGAGGAGTTCGTCGAAATTGTTCCTCTCGACAGCTTCGGCCGGAGACTTGTCGTCAGCGCAAAGCAGAATCTCAATCAGCGGATTAAAGAGATCGAGCGCGAAGCCATTTTCAATGAGTACACGACATCCATGGGCGAGATCGTTGTTGGCGAAATCTATCAAATCCGCAAAGGGAAGGGCGAGATTCTCGTCATTCATAACAAGAATGAATTGATTCTTCCCCGGAGCGAGCAAATCTACAAGGAACGATACAAGAAGGGCGATACGATCCGCGCCGTTGTCAAGGAAGTCAGGAAGGGCGCTGGAAATCCGGTCGTCATCATCTCCCGCACGGATTCTCAATTCCTGATGCGCTTGTTCGAGATAGAAATCCCCGAGATCTATGACGGGATCATTGAAATCAAAGCCATTGCGCGCGAACCGGGCGACAGAGCGAAGGTCTCCGTGCTCTCGCACGACGATCGTATTGATGCCGTCGGCGCATGCGTAGGCATGAAGGGCGTTCGCATCCACGCGATCGTCCGTGAATTGAACAACGAGAATATCGATGTCATCAATTGGAGCGATGATTCGATGGTGTTCATCACCCGGTCACTCGCGCCCGCAAAGCTGAAGGAAATTCAGCTCGACAAGGAGAACAAGAAAGCGAATGTAACCGTTGCCGCCGACCAGGTATCCCTAGCCATCGGTAAAAACGGGCAGAATGTACGCCTCGCCTCGAAACTGACAGGCTACGACATCCAACTCATCAAAGAAGGCGGCGAGGAAGAAGAATATGACATGGATCTCTCTGAGTTCCGTGAAGAGCTCGGCGACGTCATGTTCCACAAGTTCTTCGACGAAGGCTACGAAACGGTGCACGACGTCATTGATACGTCGGTTGACGAATTGGTGGCGACACTTGGCATCGAGAAGGAGAAGATCGAGGAAATCGTTGCGCTTCTCCGAGGCGGCCTCGAAGACGCTGAAATTGAAGATGCTGAAGAGGCCGGAGGAGCTCCTGCTCCGAGTCCTAGCGAATCAGCGAGTGCTGAGTCCATAACAAAGGCGGAAGAACCGGCAAGTGACGAGGCTGCACCTGAGACAAAGGAACCAGCGAGTGCTGAGTCCTCAGCTGAGGCGGAAGAACCGGCAAGTGACGAGGCTACACCTGAGACAAGGGAACCAGCGAGTGAGGGGCAGGGTGAGCAGGAAGCTGGCGAGTCCGGTCCGACAGAACCTGAGGAGAAACAGCCTCAGTAATAGCGTCAACAGTCACGCGTACTAAGAATGGACACCATACTGCATGCCTGAGACTGCAGCGAAGAAAATAAAGATCTACAAGCTTGCGACGGAACTGAACCTTTCGAGCGAAACGCTGCTGGAGTTCCTTCACAAGAAGGGATTCGAGGTCAAGAGTCACATGTCGTCGGTGACGGATGAAATGCTCTCGGCGGTCATGGGGCACTTCAAGAAGGAGAAGGACGTCGCTGAGCGGCATCAGCGAAAGCTTCAGGAATTCCGAACGTCGCGGAAGAAGGAACCGTCAGAGAAACCAGAGAAGAAGCAGGCCCCGGCAGAAACGCCCGCGGCGCCTGCTCCTACACCCGAAGCCGTCGAGCCGGAACCGACGCCTGAGGTCGAGAAAATCACGGTTGCGGAGGCCCCGGCGGTCGAAGCACCGGTCGAGGTACTTCAGCCGGAAGCGGAGAAAGAAGAGGCACCGGAAGAAGTTGAAGAGGCACCTGCACCGGTGCTCCCTGTGGCCCCGAAAGCCCCCGAACCCCCTCGTGTCAGAAAGCCGCTTTCACCCCTCGAACAGGCGATGGCTCGCCCCCGGATGGGATTGACCATCAAGGGGAAGATGCAAATCGCAAGGCCCGTGGCGCCGTCGGCGGCGGCCGCGGAAGCAGAGGATGAGAGCAAGAAGAAAAAGAAGAAGAAGAAACTCCGGGCGGAAACGAAAAAGCCTGTCGGTAAACTGCCGATTAGCGACGATGAAGGGGAGATCAAGGCAAAGAAGCGGAAGAAATCCCGCCATGCAGAAGTCGACGAAGTACAGGTCGATAAGGCGATCCGTGAAACTCTCGCCGAAATGGTTGATGACTCGCTGAGCGCCCGCGCCGCGATCCGCAAGAAGAAGAAAAAGGAGCGTGAAGAGGAAGAGCAGCGGCTCCTCGAAGAGAAGGAACGCGATAAGATGCTTATTCGCGTCACCGAGTTCGTTACGGTTGGAGAACTTGCAGACCTCATGCGCGTCACGGTTGCAGAAGTCATTCAGAAGTGCATGAGCCTCGGCATCATGGTCTCTATCAACCAGCGGCTGGAAAAGGACACCATCCAGCTTGTGGCCGACGAGTTCGGATTCCAGGTGGTCTTCGAAACCGAGTTTACTTCAGATGCGCTTGCAGATGTTGAAGACGACGAAGAGACTCTAAAATTCCGTCCTCCTGTCGTGACCATTATGGGTCACGTCGACCATGGCAAGACGTCGCTTCTTGACTACATCCGTAATGCAAACGTCGTAGCCGGCGAAGCTGGAGGTATCACGCAGCACATCGGGGCATACGAGGTAAGTCTTCCGGAAGGGAAGCAAATCACTTTCCTCGACACGCCGGGTCACGAAGCCTTCACGGCAATGCGTGCCCGCGGTGCCCAGGTTACGGATATTGTGGTTCTCGTCGTTGCCGCGGATGATAACGTCATGCCGCAGACCGTGGAGGCAATCAGCCACGCGCAGGCAGCGTCTGTGCCGATCGTCATCGCCATCAACAAAATTGACAAATCGGAAGCCAATCCCGAGAGAATCAAGCAACAGCTCTCTGAAAAAGGAGTGCTGGTCGAGGAGTGGGGCGGTAAGTACCAGGCGGTGCCCATTTCGGCCAAGACAGGATTGAATGTCGATCAACTGATGGAGCGCATCCTCCTTGAGGCCGAGCTTATGGACCTCAAGGCAAACCCGGACCGCCTCGCTCGTGGTGTGGTGGTCGAGTCTGAGCTCGACAGGGGAAAGGGGATCGTCGCGACCATCCTTGTGCAGAAAGGAACGCTCCACATCGGCGATTCCTTCATCTGCGGCGTCTGGAGTGGCAGGGCAAGGGCAATGTTTGATGAACGCGGCAGGAGGGTGGAAGCCGCTCATCCGTCACAGCCTGTGCAGCTGGTTGGATTCGACGGGATTCCTCAAGCGGGAGATGACCTGGTCGTATTGGCAAGCGAACGCGAAGCAAGGGACATCAGTGTCAAACGTCAGCAACTGAAGCGTGAACAGGACTTCCGGCAGCGCCGCACGATCACGCTTGACGACATCTCGAAGCAGATCAAAGAGGGTCAGGTCAAGGATCTGCTCATCATCGTGAAGGGCGACGTAGATGGATCGGTCGAAGCGCTGTCCGACTCGTTGATGAAGCTTTCCACGACTGAGGTTAAGGTGGTTGTGATTCACAAGGGCGTCGGCGGCATTTCCGAGTCTGATGTTCTGCTAGCTGCGGCCTCACGCGCCGTCATCATCGGCTTCCACGTTCGGCCGAATCTCAATGCGCGCAGACTCTCCGAATCCGAAGAAGTCGAGATTCGCCTCTACAACATCATCTACGACGCCATCAACGAGGTCAAGAGCGCCCTTGAAGGAATGCTCGCTCCGTCGCTCTCCGAGCAGGTGCTTGCAACCATTGAAGTGCGTGATGTCTTCAAGATTTCCAGGGTAGGCACGATCGCAGGCTGCTATGTTCAGGATGGCAAAATCATCCGGAATAACAAGGTCCGCCTGGTGAGGGACGGTCTCGTCGTCTTCGACGGAACGATCGCCTCTCTCAAGAGGTTCAAGGAAGATGTGCGTGAGGTCGAACAGGGATTCGAATGCGGCATAGGCCTGGAAGGCTTCAACGACATCAAGGTCGGCGATACGGTCGAGGCGTATACCATCGTCGAAACGAAACGGAAACTTGCCTAGCACAGAGTGCGGATATGTCGGTTCGAACGGAGAAGGTAGCTTCCCTCGTCAAGGAAGTGATCAGCGAAATCTTCCAGCACCATTTCAGAATGGAAGAATACGGTCTTATGACGGTCACTGAGGTTCGGATGAGCCCCGACCTCAAAACGGCAAAAGTGTTCGTAAGTATTTTTGGGGATGAAGAGCGCAAGAAGAAAACGCTTGCGTTACTGGAAGTGGAGAAGAAAACGGTGCGAGGCGAGCTCGGGAGAAATCTCAGGATGAAATTCACGCCGAACCTGATGTTCTTCCTTGATGACACGCTCGACCATGCGATGCGCATTGAAGATCTCTTGAACAAGATCCGCAAGGATTCACCGCCGCAAGAGGAGTAGCAGGAAGCGCATGAGCCACCTCGATCAGTACTTGCACAATGGAGAGCTGGGATCGGTACTGCTGATCGATAAACCGGTGGGCCTGACATCGTTCGATGTGATCTACCGGCTGCGACGGTGGCATGGAGTTGTAAAGGCAGGCCACGCGGGAACGCTTGACCCGCTGGCATCGGGGCTTCTGATCATCTGCATGGGGAAGGAGACCAAGAATCTTCACCGGTTCTCGAACCTCGATAAGGAGTACGTCGGCACGATGGAGCTTGGAATTCAAACACCCAGCTTTGATATGGAAACGGAAGTCTCTGAGCGAATGGATGTTTCCGGTGTGACGATCGATGGTCTCAAGTCCATCTTTGAACGATTTGTGGGACGCCAGTTGCAGATGCCCCCGATGTATTCGGCTGTCAAGCATAAAGGAAAACCGCTCTACAAGTATGCGCGCCGGGGCAAGATTCTCGAACGAAAGCCGAGGGAAATAGAGATTCGGGAACTCGTACTTACAGGATTTGCGCCGCCCACGGTTGAGTTCAAAGTGCTCTGCTCAAAAGGGACCTATATCCGGTCTCTGGCGAATGACATCGGCGCAGCGCTCGGTTGCGGGGCGGCCCTGACGGCGCTCAGGCGGACCCGGATCGGAGCATATACGGTGGAAAATGCGGTGACACTGGAGCAGTTGGAAGCGACGAAGAAGGCGAACGAGCCACGGAGCGAAGAGGCGAATGATTACCGTATTCCAGCTTAGCGATATTCCGTATTTGAAGAATTCCGTGGTAACGGTAGGCACCTTTGATGGTGTGCACCTGGCGCATCAGCAGCTCCTGAGGGAAGTGGTCGATCGGGCACGGGCCCGGAGCGGACGCAGCATCGTGCTGACGTTCGAGCCTCACCCGAAAGAGGTCCTCACCGGGAATCCGATGCAGCTCCTGACCACGCCGGAAGAACGTCAACAGATTTGCGAGCAGCTCGGCATCGAGGTGTTCTTCCGGATTGAATTTACGTACGATTTTTCAAGACTCACCTCGCGTGAGTTCTATCTTCGCTACCTTGTGCAGGGATGCGGGGTGTCCGAGGTCGTTGAAGGATACGATCATCACTTCGGGAGAGACAGGGAAGGGAGTGTTGAGGCCCTTCTGAGCCTTGGAAGAGAATTTGAGTTCTCGGTTGCGGCGCTGAAGCCTGTCTATGTCGACGAAGAAATCGTCAGCAGCAGCCAGATCCGGCAACATCTTCTCCATGGAAGGGTCGATCGCGCTCAACGGCTTCTCGGAAGACCATACAGCTCCAGCGGAACGGTGATTCGCGGAGATGGCAGGGGAAGAGAATTGGGATATCCGACGGCGAATCTGCACATGTCGTCAAGCCGCAAATTGATACCGTCGAACGGCATTTACTTTGCGCAGGTGGATATCGGCGGACCGATGTATTTCGGGCTGGTCAGTATCGGCGTTCGACCTACGTTTTTCGAAAAGGGCAAGCGAATGGTGGAGGTCTATCTTCTTGATTTCGATGGAGACCTCTACGGCCGGACGATCAGCGTCCAGTTCCTGAAAAGGCTGCGTGACGAGCGAAAGTTTGAGGGCGCACGGCAGCTGATTGAGCAGATGGACCGGGACAAAGAAGAGAGCAGGAAGCTGGAATCCGAGTTTCGGGCGCACTTGAGGCAGGATCAGAAAAAGAGTTGAAACACAGCATCTGAACTAACAGTCTATTCAAAAGGAGTCGCAATGCCAATCACCAAAGAACACAAGGCCGAAATTGTCAAGAAATACGGCAAAACAGCAACCGACACCGGAACCCCGGAAGTGCAGATTGCCATTTTGACCGCTCACATTAACATGCTTTCCCCGCACCTCGAGAGTCACTCGAAGGATCATCACGGCCGGGTCGGGTTGTTGAAACTCGTGGGAAAACGCCGTCGTCTTCTGGAGTATCTTATGAAGAAGGACATCAGCCGGTATCGGAAGATCATTCAGGAACTCGAAATCCGGAAATAAAGGGCAGGGGCCCGATCATTCACTCGCCTGAAGTCAGGCGATTTAGTAAAGAAAGAATCATATCTATGGTAGTGACAAAAGAAGTTGAAATTGGCGGCAAGATTTTTTCGTTCGAAACCGGCCGATTCGCCAAACAAGCCGACGGCGCCGTCATGGTCCGTTACGCCGACACCATGGTGTTGGCAACAGTCGTCAGTACAAAGGAGCCGAAGGAAGGACAGGATTACTTTCCTCTCCAGGTCGAATACCGCGAAAAGACATCTGCGGCGGGCAAAATCCCCGGAGGATTTTTCAAACGGGAAGGCCGCCCGACGGAGAAGGAAATTCTTTCCTCCCGTCTGATCGATCGCCCGATTCGGCCGATGTTCCCCGAGGGGTACTTCAACGAGACTCAGGTTCTCGTGACAGTCTACTCCTCCGATTCACAGCATGACGGAGATATTCTGGGAGCCTGTGCGGCCTCCGCCGCACTCATGGTGTCCGATGCACCCTTTGATGGTCCCATCGCCGAGGTGCGCGTCGGCAGAATCAACGGACAGTTTGTTATCAACCCTACGCATGATGAACTCGAGCACAGCGACATTGATGCCACTGTCGCCGGCACTGAGACCTCGATCGTTATGGTCGAAGGCGAGTCCATGGAGATCTCCGAAGCGGATATGCTGGAGGCGCTTCGTGTGGGACATGAGTCCATCAAGATCCTCTGCCGGGCCCAGAAAGAGCTCGCCCGCGAAATCGCCAGGGCGAAGCGCCCGGTCGCTCTCCCTCAGTACGCAGAGGGCTTGGTCACGGACGTAAAGCAGCTTGGAGAAGTCAGACTGAAGGAACTGAGCCAGACGGTCTTGGCGAAAGAACAACGCTCCGAATCGACTTCCCATGTTTACGAGGATGTGCACAAAGCGCTGGATGAAAAGTATCCCGAGCAAACCGCACAAATCGATGCTATTCTCCACGACATTGAGTACCATGCAATGCGCTCAACGATTCTGGAGCAGGGCAAGCGATTGGACGGTAGAGGATTGACCGACATCCGGCCTATCACCTGCGAAGTTGGGCTGCTCCCGAGAACACACGGGTCGGCACTCTTTACGCGCGGGGAGACGCAGAGTCTGACGACGGCGACACTCGGCACCAAACTCGACGAGCAGATTCTGGAAGGGTTGATGGCCGAAACGACCAAGCGGTTCATGCTTCACTACAACTTCCCACCGTTCAGCGTCGGTGAAGTTGGTCGTGTAAGCGGACCAGGCCGGCGAGAGATCGGCCATGGAAACCTGGCCGAACGGGCTTTGAAGAACCTGATCCCGCCCGAAACAGAATTTCCGTACACGATCCGGATCGTCTCCGATATTCTGGAATCGAACGGCTCCTCCTCCATGGCAACGGTTTGCGCCGGTTCGCTCGCGCTCTTCGATGCAGGCGTTCCGGTGAAGCGGCCGATCGCCGGAATCGCGATGGGGCTCGTGAAGGAGGGAGACAAGGTTGCGATCCTGAGTGATATCCTTGGCAACGAAGATCACCTCGGCGACATGGACTTCAAGGTTGCCGGCACGCAGCAGGGAATTACGGCGTTCCAGATGGATATCAAGATCCAGGGTATCACGCTTGCAGTCATGGAGAAAGCACTCGCGCAGGCAAAAGACGGTCGGTTCCACATACTCGGCGTCATGAATCAGTATCTTGCCGAGCCTCGCGCCGAACTGTCCCAGTTTGCCCCGCGATTGCAGACGGTGAAAATCCCGGTCGATATGATCGGCACGCTTATAGGTCCCGGCGGCAAGAACATCAGACAGCTCGTCAAGGACAGTGGAGCCGAAATCAACGTCGAAGACGATGGAACGGTCACTATTGCAGCCGTCCAGAAAGAATCGGCCGATATCGCCATGGAGTTCATTCGGAAATTAGCTGAGCTTCCTGAGGTTGGAAAAGTCTATAATGCCACCGTCCGCAAAATCATGGAATTTGGCGCCTTTGTTGAGATTCTTCCTGGGAAGGAAGGCCTTGTTCATATCTCGCAGCTGGATGTCAAGCGAGTAGAGAAGGTGGAAGACCTCTTTAAGGTCGGCGACACCATGGAAGTGAAACTCATGCAGATCGACCCCGAAGGTAAACTCAGCCTGAGCCGAAAGGCCACGATGCCGGGCGGCGAGAATGCCAAGGAGGAGATGGATCGGGCGAGGGAACGCCGGAAATCGGCGCCTCACAGACCTCGTCCGGACCACGGTAGACGTTAGTAATCTCCGAAAGGCTGAACAGTACAAATCCTCACTCGAATGATCCGCTCGAAAAAGCTGCTCAGAGGGTGAGGATTTTTTATTCATACGTGGATGGACATCAAAATTTCGACAGCCAGAAGCCTTCACGGAACAGTTACGCTACCGGGGGATAAGTCTGTTTCCCATAGAGCCTTAATGATTGCCGCTCTAGGAGAAGGCGAATCTGAAATTCGCGGTTTTCTTGACGCTGCAGATCCTTTGAGCACAATGACCTGCCTTCAGGGACTCGGTGTTAAAGTGGAAAAAGTGCAGGGCGTTATTCGCGTCCACGGTAAGGGCCTGCACTCCTTGCAAGCACCAACTTCTGACCTCAATGCCGGAAATTCCGGGACCACGATGAGGCTTCTGAGTGGAATTCTCGCCGGCCAGCCCTTCCGTACGGGCCTTACAGGCGATGACTCGCTGCGCCAGCGACCCATGAAGCGCATTATTGAGCCGTTGAGCCGTATGGGTGCAAGAATTTCGTCAACGTCGGAGCACACAGCTCCTCTGGTCATCGAAGGATGCCACCCGCTTCATTCCATCCGGTATCGTATGGAAAAGCCGAGCGCTCAAGTGAAGTCTGCGGTGCTTCTGGCGGGATTGTTCGGAGATGGGACGACCGAGGTCTCCGAGAAAACCCAAACGAGGGATCATACAGAGCGGATGCTTGGCTTATCAGTCGTTCGCACGAATGATGGATTCACGGCCTCTGTGACAGGAGGGAAGCGAATCTCTCCTCAAGCATACCAGGTTCCTGGCGACATCTCTTCCGCCTCATTCCTCATCGCCGCCGCCATACTCGTGCCAGGCTCTGAAATCCGGCTAAATGCGGTGGGCCTCAATCCGACTCGGACCAGGATCCTTGATCTCTTTCGCTCCCTGGGAGCATCAATTACCGTGATCAGTGAGCGAGTTATTGCAGGGGAACTTATTGGCGACTTATTGGTAAAGAGCTCCCCGCTGCATGGAGATGTGAATTTGAATGCTCAAGATGTTGCTGAACTCATTGATGAGATCCCCATTATTGCTACGACATTAGCTCTCTCTTCAGTATCCTTGACCATAAGGGGTGGGGGAGACTTGAGAAACAAGGAATCAGACCGTATTCGTGCTGTAGTCGAAAACCTCCGGGGCCTGGGTCTCGACGTTGAGGAATATCCGGACGGGTTTGCTTTTCAAAGCAAAAAGAGATTAATTCCCGCTGAATGTAATAGCTACAATGATCATCGCATTGCGATGGCGTTCGGTGTTGCAGGGCTTGCGCTGGAGGGTGACACACTGATTCGCAGCGCAGAATGCGTCGATATTTCGTTTCCGTCCTTCTGGAGCCTCCTGGAGAGACTCCAGCACCACTAAGATCAGGAGTAACTGTCTTGGCCAGCGTAAAACTAGAAGGTATCAAGAAAGTCTATGACGGCGGAGTTGTTGCCGTTCACGAATTGGACCTCGAAATCAACGACAGAGAGTTCGTCGTCCTCGTGGGCCCGTCGGGGTGCGGTAAGTCGACCACTCTCAGGATGATCGCCGGCCTCGAGGATATTACCAACGGCACCCTTTACATCGACGGCCAGCGGGTCAATGACGTACCACCGAAGGACAGAGACATCGCCATGGTTTTTCAGAACTATGCGCTTTATCCGCATATGACTGTTTACGAAAACATGGCATTTGGTTTGAAGCTCCGGAAGTACCCCAAGCAGGAAATCGAACAACGCGTCCGGGAAGCTGCGGCAATACTGGGGATTGAGGAGTATATGGACCGAAAACCGAAAGCCTTATCCGGCGGTCAACGCCAGCGCGTTGCGGTGGGAAGGGCTATTGTGAGGAAACCCAAAGTGTTTCTTTTTGACGAGCCGCTGAGCAATCTCGATGCAAAACTGCGGGTTCAGATGCGAACCGAGATCTCCAAGCTCCATCAGCGCCTCGGGGCCACGATGATTTACGTGACCCACGACCAGACCGAAGCGATGACAATGGGCGACCGAATCGTGCTGATGAAAGATGGATTCGTCCAGCAGATCGCCTCACCTCTGCAAATCTACACAAAACCGGTCAATCGTTTTGTGGCTGGCTTCATCGGCAGCCCGGCGATGAACTTCCTTTCTGGCAAGCTCGAAAAACGGGGCAGGAAGACCATTTTTGAGGAGTCGAGCAAGGGAATCTCGTTACCACTGCAGAAGAAGGATGAGTCACGCCTGAAGCGATTTGCCGGCAACGAAATCGTGTTTGGGATCCGACCGGAGCATATCTGCTACGCCGCCAAAACGCAGTCGCAATCAGCCAAGGCAAAGGCCAAAGTGACGGTTGAAGTGGTGGAACCCATGGGGAATGAAACTTATGTCTATTTCACGACGAGAAAAGAAGGGCAGCAGTACGTTGCGAGGATTCCGTCAGCTGAGCAGCCGGCAGTCGGGAAAACGATCGAACTTTCGTTTGACATGAGTCAGGCCCGGTACTTCGACCCCGCAACGGAACAGGTTCTCTAGCAGGACTCAATGTTCAACGCTGGAGGGAGAGAGCTATAAACGTATCACCTGATGTTTGAAGAGATCGATCTTCATTTCCCCGTACAGCCACCTCAGGAATTCCATCCCGTACTTGTTCAGGAAGTAAAGGACATTAATTTCGCGCTCCTGCATGTTCGAGTTAGGGAACACGACGCTCGAAACGCGGTCGATCTGCCGGAGAGAAACTTCGTGCTGGCGCATTTGAGCCGCAATGGCCCGCTCCTTCAAGCCCTCTACGCCCCCAATCGTTTTCTTCTGTACGTTTTCCAGGGCACCAATCAGAGTTGGATCAACCTTCTGCAGTACGCCGTTCAGCCCCTCCAATGCTTCCTGGACAGAAACCAATGTCCCCCCAAATGCCTCATCCAGGTTCAAATCGGCAACCTGATTTGCAACTTTTTCTTTAACAAGATCCAAGTCTCTGAATATCTCCAAAAGAGATATGGAAAAACGCTCTAGTACTTTGTCTGCGCGCTCTTCAAGAATCGTTACGCTCGCCCTCGGGTAAATGATCGGCTGAGGGATCTTGACTTCGTCATACAGCGGTCTGATTTGTGCGAAATATGCCACCTCGGCGGGGCCAGCCACATACGCAACAGTCGGGAGAAGCCAGTCCTGACAAATGGGACGCAAGACAACGTTTGGACTGAACAGCTCCGGCGTGTTCTCTACCGCCTGAGTCACATACTCCTTCGTGAGGTGCTGCCTTGTGCCCTTGAGTGAATATCCATCCGGCCGCGGCTCCAGCAGGTATCGGCCTCCACGGTGGAAAATAAAAAGATTGAGCGACTTCGGCTTTACCTGGGCGTGGTATTGCTTCTCGAGTTCCGCGCTCTGGTCTACAACCAGTTGGCAGAAACGGGGAGTTTGAGCGAGCTCCCGCTGAAACAGGGGGGCGAGAAGGCGTTTAAGCTGCTTGTCATTTGGATCCAGAAAAATCAGTCCGGAGTTCTCGAGGAGTACGTTCATCAGATGGGCAAACGCACGATTGAAGCTCATGCCTTTCTGATATGCTGTTCGAACAAGCTCCAGAACTTTGGGCCTAAATTCCGTCTGAGAAAGGTCTTGTTCGAGCTTACTAAATATGAGTTCTATGCTTTCATCGAATTCGATTTTCCCGACTGCACCGAGATTTTCTTCGTCTGATGGACGCTTGACCTCATAGCGATATTCTCCAAGTTCGTTCGTGCCGGTCACAATCTTCACCGAGCTGACTTCGTCGAAGTCGTGGTCCTCGCCCTCGAGCCAAAAGACGGGGACAAAATTGTAGTCCGGATACCGCTGGGCAAGCGATTCGACGAGCTTGAGCATGGTCAGGGTCTTCAGAATGGTGTAAAGAGGTCCCGTGAAGAGACCAACCTGTTGTCCTGTGACAACAGCGACCGTATTATCGTTCAGGAGCGAGTCGATATTCGCGAGTGTGCGGACGCCGCAATGAAAGTTCCTGTTTTGCTCTCCTAGGACATGGACAAGGGACGACCGATCGATCGTCCGTGTGCTGACTTTCGCCAGCGTTGTTTTCCAGTAGACATCGTCTCGGAAATTCCCGCCATAAAACTTGGCGATCTTGTCGAACTCATCCACATAGTCGACGAATAGGGAAGAAAATGAGGTTCCAGCTGATCGCAGTTCGCGAAAGTCTATTCCAATTACTTCATCCTGGGCCATAGTCTAATTGCCTTCAATTCTTGATGCTGAGAATTGTCTCACTCAACAAGCCAATGAATGTCTGCTTTACTCTTGAAGCCGTTTCTGATACTTCGTTATGGGAGAGTGGCTCTGCGCTGAAGCCCGCTGCGAGGTTAGAGATGAGTGAAATACCGGCAGTACGCATCCCCAGTTCGACCGCCGCAATCATTTCGGGTACAGTCGACATACCCACAGCATCTGCTCCCAGGCGGTGAAGCATCTCGATTTCGGCTTTCGTCTCATAGGAGGGACCCTTCAGCCAACAGTAGGTCCCGCGCTGCAAAGGCAGCTGGAGTCTCTCGGCCGCAGAAAGAATCAGTCCAGAAAGATGTTCATCGAGATATCTTTTGTTCTTTGCATGAAAAGGAGTTACGCGATCCTCCTCAGACAGTCTGTGAGGATTAAGAAACGCCAGATTGATGAAGTCAGTGATCAACATTAAGTCGCCGGAAGCGAAGCTACGATTGATTCCACCCGCTGCATTGGTCACAAGGAGGTTCTTGACACCTAGCGCCTTAGCCACCTCGATTGGAAAGATCGGCGTCTGAAGGTCACCGGATTCATAGTAATGAACACGCCCCTTGAATACCAGCAACGGAAGTGACTCCCGGTTCTGATCCCGGAGCCTTCCAAACACGAGCTTTCCGTCGTGCCCCTGGACACTTGAGGTCGGATACGAAGGCACTGCATGGGAGTCAATGACGATGGGATCTGCTATCTGATTCGCAAAATCACCAAGACCGGAACCGAGGACGATCGCCGTCACCGGTCTCTCGATGGTTTTCAAGGAGAGAAAGTCTACTGCATCATGAAGTCTCGAGCTATCGTGCAAGCGTTGCGATTCCTTGTTCATTCGCTGTCGGCAGCTCACTCCTGCAATGATCTGCGTTCAGACCGTATCGGTGGGGAGAAGAGAAGCCTCCTCATCGCTCACTCGGTCGGAGGTTCAAAGCAATGCCGGCATCGCGCTTCATAGATATCCTTGGCACCTACCAGAACTCGGTCGGCGTGATGTGTTTTCCGCTGCGTGCGATCTGCAGGATTTCCGCACACAACGCAAATGGCCAGCGTTTTCGTTATATACTCGGCCACCGCAAGAAGCTGCGGCATTGGTTCAAATGGTTTTCCCCGGTAATCCTGATCCAACCCTGCAACGATGACGCGCTTGCCCTTATTGGCAAGTTCTTCACAGACATCGACGAGATTTGCTTTGAAGAACTGTCCTTCATCCACACCGACAACCTGTGCATCCTTGCTGAGCTCGAGAATCTCCCTCGCGTCGTCCACGACCACGGATGTGAGAGATTGCTCGCTGTGAGAAACAATATGCTGCCCGCTGTAACGGTTGTCAATGCGTGGTTTGAAAATCGCGACTTTTTGTTTCGCAATTTCCGCTCTTCGTGCCCTCCGAATGAGCTCCTCGGTTTTTCCGCTGAACATGCAACCGCATACAACCTCGATCCAGCCTGTGTCCCGTGGTACGCTGTGAAGTTCTGAAGTGTCCATATGCTAGTGGTGTCTCTTTTTCGTTCGTTCAAGATTCTTTTGCCCGAAAGCATGCGGAAGCAGCGATTTCAGTTTCAGGACTTTTGTCGCTCCGCGTCCATTCACCATGACAAAATCGATGTTACCTGCCAGATCCATCAGTACTTGCCGGCACGCGCCGCAAGGTGGTGTGTATCCCGGGTCGTCAGACACGACAGCAATTGCTTTGAACTTCGTCCGCCCCTCTGAGATGGCCTTGAATATGGCCGTACGCTCTGCACAGACGGTGAGCGCGTACGTGCTGATCTCGATATTGCACCCGGTGTACACTTCATTTTCAGATGTCAACAGCGCAGCGCCGACTCTGAAATGAGAATAGGGTGCATGAGCCCGTTTTTTTGCCAGCATCGCCAACTGAGCAAGTTGTTTGTACGCAGGTCGAACTGCCACAGGTTCTCCGCTTGCCGGTGTTTTCGTGCTTACGCAGCACGGTGCGTCTCAATTGTGCCAAATATAGGCAAGATCGGGGTGAAATGCAACGCGAGGACGATGACCGTTCAACTCCGCGTCGAACTTTGTTCATCACTCTCTATGGAGGTCGCGACTCTGTCGAGTCGAATGACTCGGAGGAGCTCAAGGAATCGACGCGTCTCGACGAGTGTCGTCTGCTGAAAAGCTTTGGATGTGAACGGCTCGAGACTCCTTGACTCATCAACATCTGAGGAAAGAACCAGGAGGAGAGAACCCTCCGATGAGAGCACCTCCAGCGAGGCTTCCGCAAGTTTTACCATGAACTCATTGGAAGCGCCGCCATGGAATGCCCGTTCGGCCGGAGTCCCGGGATCCTTTCGATAATAAGGTGGGTTGGTGATAATCAAATCGATCTGGCCCGGTCCCGCCGGAAGACCGAGACAAAGGTCGCTCTCTAGAACATGTATTCGCTCAGCAAGGCCATTCCTGAGCGCGTTCACCTTTGTCGCTGCAACAGCTGCGGGATTGATGTCGACGGCGGTGATGCTCGCTCCAACGGAGGCCGCAGCAAGGGAGAGAATCCCTGATCCACAACCGACATCCAAAGCGTTCTTACCACGAAGATCCAGAGACTGAATATAGGAACCGAGGATTCTGCTGGTAAAATAGAATTTTGGGTGAAATACAGTCGGAGGGACTGAAAGCGTGAAGCCGAGCATGCGAGTCTCGACCGTACGCTGAAGCGTGGGCCTGACGACACCTTCGTAGTACAAACGGGAAGCGAGGCCTCGCACCGTGCGCGCGAGAGATCTGCGCCGGGAAGCAGAAGGCATCGTGTTCATCTAGAAACCCTCCACTTCGGGCTGTCGATACCGCAGCAGCCGCTGGACAATTGCGATCTCATACGGCAGCGAGTAAACACGAAGGAAATACCGCCACGAGCCCAGAGCTTGCAAAATCAGACGTCGGAGACCGGTCTGCTTAAGGTCGGATTTCGTTGGCGAGAAGGCGTTCAGAACTCTTTCGAAGTTCTTGATCTTTCGCTTCAGTTTGCCTGTCAACCAGGGGTTCACCGGATTTTTTCGCAGGTCATGCCCCTGCCACGCCGGTAGGAGCCACTCATCAAGCGATTTCGGAAACTGGAATCCGTATTCCTGAGCTGAATTGAGCAGTTCAGAGTCCTGAAATTGAACAGGGGAATAGGTATAGATCACAATCTCCGCCCGAGGATTGATCTTTTTGATACGGCGTATGTACCGGATATCAGATGCGAGATCAGCTTCGACATGCCGCGAAGGACTCCCGAGGACAAAGGAGTATTCCGGAATAATATCGAACTCGCGCATTTTCTCCGTCAGCGCAAGAACCGTATCGGCGGTTTGAGTGCCGCCTTTGTTCATGAGCTTCAGGATCTGGTCCGAACTTGATTCCGCACCCAGGAAGATCATGGCGCAGCCGGCTTTCTTCATCAGCCGCCACGTCGAGTCCTCGTATTGAAGCAGCGTGTCCGGTCTTGCTTCACCCCACCAGTGCATGTCCTGACCGGCGAGGAGGTCGGCAAACTCGTGCACGCGCCGCTCGGATGTGAAGAAATTGTTGTCATGAAACTCGACAGCGTTGATCTGATGCTCCTTTTTGAACCATGCAAGGTCTTCGGCGATCCGTTTTGCCTCAAGACCCATCCAGCGCGCCTTATAGGAAACAGCAACAGCGCAAAAGCCGCAGAGAAATGGACATCCTACGCTGGAATGATAGTTGACCGTCCGCGTACCAAGTACAGTCCGGCCGATGTAACGGTTGACATCAATCCTTTTGTACGGGAGAGGTGGAAGTTCATTGGGATCTAGTAGATCCTCCTTCCGGTTGTGGCGAATGGCTCCATCATAAAATGAAAGGCCTCGGATCGTTTGCAGGTCGCCGCCGCGCTCGAGGACGTCGAGTAGCTGAATAAACGCACGATCTCCCTGATCCCTGATGACATAGTCGACATACCCCGATCGGAGCACAATGTCGGGGTGGAGTGAAGGAAAGTATCCACCCCAGACGATGGCGACGGATGGAAATTTCTCACGCACAAGTTTCGAAAGCCTGATGGCATGCGGGAGCTGTGGACCGGGCATCACCGTGATCGCGAGGACTCGAATCGGGTGTTGAGCGAGAAACAGCAGCAGGTTCTCTGTCACCCGCCGATCGAGGTTGCCGTCGAAGATCCTGTACGCATAACGACCTTCGAGCGTAGCCCCGATGGAGAGGATCGAAAGGGGTATCCGGGCCCGCCACTCAGTGGCTCGAGGATTAACAAGGACGATCATAAGCATCTTCTCATACGGCCTCCGGAACTGTATGCTGACGTCGAGCTGCCACCAGCCGGACCAGAGAAAGAAAAATCACCATCAGGAGGAATAATCTCGGATATCCCAGCAACCTCCATCCCCCCTCAAGAGAAAGACGCTCGAGCGCGGCGACTGGAATGAGACCCAGAAGAAGATACGATACCGACAGGATCATGGAGGTTCGCCGATTTGAATCATTCCAGAGTTCCGGCCAGATCGCCGCAGCCGGCAGTGCGAGAATGAGCATGTGGTACGACGCCGATGCCGGCGACAAAAGGAGAGTCGCAACGAACAAAAGAGCAAGGCGCGACCCGACGCCTGGCGCAGATACCAGATCTCGCCTGATTGCTACAACAAGCGTGGACACCACTGCCACCATGATCAGTAACCTCACGGCTGAAAAACCATCAACCCAATCAACGAGGGGGTTGGGGTTGAGGAATTGGTCTTTGATGAACAAGGTACGCAGCAGACTATTCCACGACTGATACGAGAGTGCGAATGGATTGGCCATTTGCCCGTCCATATGCGAGGCGAAGACTGACGTGAGAAACTCAGCATGGAGATTCCAGCCCAAAACAAAAATGCTCGCGAGGATTACAAATGCAGCCGCAGCAAGTGCAGACCATGCGGCTCTCCACCGTTTCTCAATCAGAAAGAGCACAACCAAACAAAAGGGAAAATACTTGACCGGCACAAAAAGTCCTGCTAAGAGTCCGGCCATAATATCCCTACCCCGGACAAATAAATAAATACTCAAAGCAAGACAAAGAAGAATCAACAGGTATACCTGACCGAGGTAGACGTCATTGACCACGCCCCAACCGGTTCCCAAAAGAATGATCGCTGCTGCGGGCAGATTCCCTTTGCAGAAGCTTCGAAAAAGGATCACGAGAGCTGCAAGTATCAGCACATTCATGACCGTCCAGATGTCTTTCGCCACTCCCATCGAAAAGGCGGTCAGAGGAATCATCAGAAGGGCAGTCGGAGGAGGAAAAGGCCGAAAAATAGCTCCCTGTGCCTCTCCAAGTTCTCTCGCCTTCAGCGCGAACCAGGATGGATCATACAACCTGATCGTTTCGCCGCGATCGTGCACGGCTATCCAGGACGCGGTATAGTAGTTTGCGAAATCCGTCCCTATCTGCGAGAAGGCCGGCTGAAGCCCCTTGAAGAGGAACAGGATCAGAAGTCCGGAGAGGAGAAACCACTGTGCCGTCTTCAAACTGATGTGCTCTCCACGAGTACAGGGACTTTCACCGATTCCATCAACATGGCCGTTGCCTTGACAACCCAATCGACGGGAATGTCTTTCATGCATTTCGCATCGATAGGGCAGCGGAACGTCTTCGCATCATAAAGATTGAGGCAAGGGCTGCACCCGAGCTTTACATACAGATTGATCGACTGGTTCCCCAAGGGACCGTAGAACGTTGGAGACTCCGGCCCGAACAGGGCAACCGTGGGAAGACCGGCCGCCGCCGCGAGGTGCATCGGCCCGCTGTCGTTTGTAATCAGCATCCGCGATCGGCAGAAGAGCTCAATGAGTCCTTGAATCGACGTCCGGCCTGCGAGGTTTACGACTCTTTCATTCCCGATTCGAACCTGCTCCAGGATATGCTGCACATAGCCGCGCTCATGAGCTGAGCCGATCAGGCAGAAAAGGACGTCGCGATAATCCTCGAGGAGAATCTCAAGAACGTCTCTGTAGCGGCTCGCCTCCCATCTCCGATCGAGCGATGTTTCTCCGGCATTGGGATTGATGCAAATGACGTCAGCACGCCACAGCCGAACTTGAACCGGCAATTCCAGCGTCCCATCAGCGGTTCGAGAAGAACTGATCCGCGGGAGAGACAGGGCTCTCTCTTTAAGGCCGAGTGGTGCGAGCATGGCCAGAAAAGACTCAGTCACGTGACGATCACCTGCGAGAACAACCGAGTGCGAAAGATTCCACCGGCGCCAGCGTGTAGGCAGGGCGAAGCCTATCTGCATCCGGGGACGAGCAAGTGCTCCAACCAACGTCGAGAATTTTGAGAAGAATTCGAAGTCAACCACAACATCGATTCGACGAAACAGAAGTCGCCGCAGAACAATCAGAAACGACTTCACAAAGGAAGTCATCGAATCCGAATCGATGATCCATCGCTCTTCGATGAATGGGATCTCTTCCAGAATTTCCTTGTTCCTGGAAAAGCTAAGGAAGATGACCTTCGAATCGGGGAATTTGTGTTTCAAAGCCTGCAGCGCCGGAGAGGTCAACAAGACACTCCCGAGGCCAAAGAACTTGATCACGAGTACGCTGCGGATGGATGGGCTCTGGCTTTCGGGGAATCGCCGAAAAATCCCGGCAATCCAGCAGAGAGGCATGCCCACAAACCTGTCGATCAATCTCATGGTTGAGATTTTCATCGATCCGCCCTTTTTTGGAATACTGCCACATAGTGGTCTCCCATGGAGCGTAGCAAAGGGAGCGACCCGACAATGTCATCGAGTCCGGCGAGCGCATGCGAAAGTCGGGGGAATGACGCAGCGAAAGTGCCCGCGTGTGGAGGAGGGCTGAAGATGTTTAGTCCAACAAGGTCAATGCGTCGAAAATTCGGCCGAAGGGACTTCGTGAGGTCAGACGGGGAGTGGTAGTATACTCTGAACGAAGTTCGGTCAAACTCAGCCGTGGCCCTGCCTGTCCATGCCCGGCGCGCAGCATTGAAGAACTGACCTCTTGCACACTTTGAGCCTATATCCCAAAGGGAGACGGGAGGCATGACGACGGCGACGAATAACCCTCCGGGATTTAATACGTGTGCCGCCTGAACTCCCAGTTCTGCCATGTCCGGAGCGCAATTAAGGCCGCCGAAATTCGACAACACAAGATCAAAATCTTTGATCCCGAGGCTGTCAAGTGCCCGATACGATCCTTCGAGAAAGTGAACCTGCGACATTCCTGATGACTTTGTTTTCGCCTCCTTGATCATCAGGGGAGAGATATCAAGCCCCACGACTGAATGTCCCATTGCTGCGAGAGCAATTGCGTCAGTACCTGTCCCGCAATTAATGTCGAGGATGTGCGACGAAGGAGTGGCGAGGCTCCCAATCAGGGTGTGGATGAGGTTACGAAGTCTGCGCGTCCTTTCGCCGGCGCCAAAAACGGCGTCGTACGTCGCCGCAACGCTGTCGAATGCTTGACCAACGGCCATCTCGTGGTCTGATGCGGTCCCCATGTTAGCTCCGCTCCCACTGGGTCAGCAGCATGCCGAGTCGTGCGATCTTTGATTTTGTGAATGCGGCAGCCTTTGCACCGAAGGCTGCCGCGCCATTGCTCTTTGCCGAGTTGAAGAAAACTTCGTTGACCATGTGCCTCTGGGCGAACCAATAGAACCTGTCAGAATATCTTCCTCTCACCCGGCGATCGCGATCTGTCGTGGCATCCCATGCACCCACGGAGTACGTGCGAGCTTCGACCTGCTGATGATAAGCCGTGCCCTTGATGGGATAGGCGAGCGTTGTGAGGAACGTCTTGGCTCTGGTTTGTTTCAGGTGTTCGATCGTCGCTTCGATATCCTTCGCAGTCTCTCCCTCGTACCCCAGCATCACAAAAAGACCGACATCGATCCCTAACCGTTGGGCCGCAGCCGTCATGGTACGAATCTCCTCGACACGAACACCGCGCTTCATCGCATCGAGAATTTTCTGCGATCCACTCTCCGATCCAAGCCATAGACGTGTGCATCCGAGTTCCGCCATCACGCTCAAGACATCCTCACTCAGGCGGTCTGCCCTCGAGATGCACTCAAATCGGATCCGGATGTTGCGGCGAAGCAACTCCTCCCGGAAGCGTCGCAGCCATCCATGGTTGATCGTAAAAACATCATCAGCGATCCAGAGCAAGTCGGGGCGGTAGGTCTCCTGCAAGCGCTCAATTTCACGGACCACCGATTCCGGAGAACGCCGTCGATGTGAAAATCCGTAGACCCCATGGCTGCACCATGTGCAGGTGTAGGGACAACCGCGCGCAGTGATCAGTGAGATTGAGGACTGTCCGTGGTGGTTCTTCCAGGCAGATTGGTACGCTTGCACGGAGATGGCCTCGCGATCTGGCAAAGGAAGAGCATCAAGATCCTGTATCAGCATCCGGGGCGCCGTCGTTACCACACGTCCTTCTTCATCTCTGAATGCGATCCCTTGAATGCCGGCGAGATCGCGTGTCCCGCGCTCACTCAGGTGCCGCACGAGCTCCAGCAATGTCACTTCTCCTTCACCAATGACGACCACGTCCGCTCCGCTCGAAAGATACTCATCCAGGTAAGATGGCGGTTCGGGTCCGCCGAGAACAACAATCGCGCCGGATTTCTTGCACACTCGAATCATACCGACGATATTCAATTTCGTCATGAGGTTACAATAGATGCCGACGATGGGAGGTCGCTCTCGCTCGAGATATCGTTCGAATTCTGCTTTCTCGCTGAACGTCGAATCGAATACCCGCGCCTCTACCCCATGGAGCTTCAGGTACGCGCTGAGGTACAGAATACCAAGGGGCGGATAGGGACGCATCACACGCCGTTCCTGGGCATCCTCGCTGAGGAAAAAACCATGTGTTAGAAGAATGTCCATCGTTATGGTGCCGGCCGGCGATCGGACTGTCGTGATGCGGCTTCCAGTCTTCGTTGAAGGGGAGGCAGCGTTGCCGCATGGTAGAGTGATTTCACAAGACGCAACGCCTCGCCTGAACGCGGCGCCCTGGATCCACGCAGGATCTCCTTCAGCGCGTTCTGGGCTTGCCAGATCCGGAGTTTCTTGTGTGTGACCTTGTGCAAGACACGATAGAACTCGGGCCTGAATTCACCCTGGAACATCAAGTCGAGGTCTGCGCTCTCCATCCAGTTCGTTTTGGCCTGGAGTTCCCCGCGGACCCTTTCGTAGAACTTGGTGCCCGGCAGCGGGTAAGAAACTGAAATCCCGACGTTTTCCGGGCGACACGCACGAACCATCTCGAGCGTTTGCTCGATATCGGCCCGGTTCTCGCCAGGATAGCCAAACTGAAGGAAGAATCCGAGGCTGATTCCATGGTGGTGAAGTAACGCCGTCGCCTCATGAATTTGTTCGACCGTCGTTCCTTTTTCCATCGAGTCGAGTATCTTCTGCGAGCCTGATTCGGCACCTACCCAAACACTTTCACACCCTGCCCGCCGCAAGTTCCTCACGTTGTCCTCCTTGAGAAGCAGATCGACGCGGGAAAGACACTTGAATGGAATGCGGGCATCTCGCCTCTCGATTGCATCTGCAAAACCGCTTAGCCACCCCGGCTTCAATCCGAAAATATCGTCGGCGAACCAGATGTGGTTTGGCGACAGCAACTTGCGCACGAAGAGGATTTCCTCGACAACATGTTCCGGTGTACGGCTATGGTAAACCTGACCGTAGATCGGCTTGGCGCACCAGTTGCAGTGGAATGGACATCCTCTCGTCGTCACCAGGTTGAGCGAGAACATTCCATGCCGCTTCCATGCATTCGCGTACGCAGCGCGGTCTATCAAATCCCACGCGGGGAAGGGGAATCTGTCCAGTTCTGTGACGATCATCCGGGGCGACGTGCGTTTCGTTTCTCGACCGCTCCCGTACGCCAGTCCCTGAATCTGATCGATGGGTTGATAGGATCGACCGAGAAGGGCATCCACAAGCTCCGACAGGGTTATCTCTGCCTCGCCGCAGAGAACGAAATCGGCACCATGGTCAAAGTACTTTTGAAGATGATCAGTTGCATCCGAGCTGAACACAACAACTGTGCACCCGCGTGCTTTCGCAATCTCGCTCATACGGAATGCAGCGATCCGCATCCGCTCGAGGCACATCTTGGTCAAATAGTTGAACTGGTCATCGTAGATCACGACCACCCTCGGACGGTGCGCTTCGATCGTTTGCAGTATCTCGTCTTCGGCTGCAGTAAGCATTGTGTCGTGCAACGCGATGCTGACCCCGTTCTGGCGAAGAACACTCGCCGCGTACAGGGTGCCGAGCGGAGGGTACGGCATCATCGCGCGGAGCTCTTTCTTATCAAATCGAAGAAAGTAGGAGTGTGTCAAAAGAACGTCAGCCATGGAATCTCTCGGTCATTACATCAGTTGGCATGGCCAATCGGCGGCAGACCATATTGCTGCAGACGATAAGCATACTTGGTCAGAACCCGGTGCTGAAAATCTTCACCATAGGCAGTCGAGATACCGGGCATACATCGGAACCTGTGTCTCCGATCGGCTTCCGTGAGGTGTGCATAGCGGCGATTCCAGACGATTTGCCATCGGGCCATGAGAAATTCCTCGGCCCGGTCTGTAAAGTTCGCAGGAAACAGCTTCTCCAGAAAAGAACGGATCAATGGTGGAGCGGTTCGTTCGCCATCAGCTGTCAATTCTCCGTGGTTCGGGAAATATTCACGAATCCATTCGTTCGCCGTCACGTACTCGGCATGGAGCCGCCGATTGACGAGAGGCTTTAATGTCGCCATCTCGAGCGCAGAGTAGAAATTCCGTGATTCAACGACGAGATTGCTTTGGGTGATGAAGTGATTCAGGCAGAAATACTTCTTGCTGTTGAGCAGAAAGAGCTTCTTGAAAGCGATGAGAAGAGTTCGGGTGACCCAGAGTCTGCCATCCTTCGCGACAACGACAAAATCGATGTCGCTTTCGGGACCGGCCACGCCCTTCGAAAGTTCCCCCGACACCATGACGGCGCGCACAAACGGAAAGAAGCTGATGAAACGCGCGACCAAGCCGGCGACGGTCATTCGCCGGACCGCCCGTCGCTGTTTCTCCATCCGTTCGCCGACGCAATGCTGGGCGGCGGTCTTCAGGAAATAATACCCCCGTCTCCTACGAATAAAGGACTTCGTCAGCAAGGATTCGAGTGCGCCCTCGATGGCAGCTCGCGATGACACTCTTGACGGGAAATACGTGAAAATCTCGTTCGAATTCACAGGATGTCCGAAGACATCAAAGTAGAGGAGAACGCGAAGAACGTCCTGCTCAGGTTTCGAAAGTGCAACATGTTCAGCATTGCGATTCCGGGTGATGGCTTTCATGGATGCCTTGCCTTATGTTGTTGTCGAGGACGACCACACCTAAAATGTTGGCGCCGAAGCGCAACAAGCCTGAATGAGTCTGCAATCGTCTCCCGGTACCGCGGAAAATCTCTGTCCGCTACGCCATGCTAGCGTATTGTAACTCTGACGAACTTTGGCTATATTTTTTTATGAAAGGATGGAAGAATATTAAGGCCAAAGATTTCCGGACTCCTGCGATCGTGCTCGCTGCGATCATCGTCCTTTTCTATGTGTTTAATAACATTATAATGCCTCGGTACGTTCAGCAGGAGAAGACCACCACTGTGCCCGGCGTCATAGGCCGACCCGTCGACGAGGCGATCAAACTCCTGGCTGATGCGGGTTTAGTCGGAAAGAAATCTGATACTCGAACGGATAAACAATATCCTGAAGGAACTGTTGTCGTCCAGAATCCTGCAGCCGGAACTGTTGTAAAATTCGGCAGGGGAGTGTACTTGACGGTCAGTGGCGGCGAACCGATGGTAAATGTTCCGTCCTTGCGGGGGAGATCGTTGCGCGATGCGACATTCGCACTTGAACGGTTCGGCTTAGTGCTCGGCAATGCCCGTTATGAGGTTTCTGAAGAGTACCCTCAGGGCACAATCATTGATCAAGATACTCCCGAGAACACGATTGTCCCTGCCGGAAGGGTGATTACTGTCATTGTCAGCCAGGGCAAGAGCGCCGACCAGCTGCCGGTTCCCGATGTAATCAGGAAATCGTTCTCGGAGGCTGAACGTATTATCATTCAGGCTGGCTTACGAATCGGAAACATCACATATCAGATCAATACGGAACTGCTCCCGAATACTGTCATCGAGCAATTCCCGAAGGCTGGTGAACTCGTCCCGAGCAGTCGTGCGATTGACCTCGTCGTCGCGCAAAGAGGAGAGAAGCCGACTGATATTCAGAACTGAAAACCCCTTATGATCTACATTGCGCCGTCCATTCTCGCTGCAGACTTTTCCCGCCTGGGTCAACAAGTTCAGGATGCCGAGAAGGGAGGGGCTGACTGGATTCACATCGATGTGATGGACGGAAGTTTCGTGCCGAACATAACCATCGGTCCCATTGTTCTCGAAGCTGTACGGAAGGCGACCAAGCTTCCGCTCGACACGC